>Ga0210410_10000108_pt1 | contig 127675 bp, 108 predicted proteins | sample IncBWC4MmetaG_FD_161058 | JGI IMG/M metagenome (GOLD analysis project Ga0210410, IMG submission 161058) | Forest soil microbial communities from Barre Woods Harvard Forest LTER site, Petersham, Massachusetts, United States - Inc-BW-C-4-M | ecosystem: Environmental > Terrestrial > Soil >...
GGCGATGGATGACGGGCGGCTATTCGAGATGAAGGCTGGCGATGTGTTCTACATCGCGCCGGGGCATGACAGTTGGGTGGTAGGCGACGAACCGTACGTGTCGATTCACCTGATGGGCGCGGACGAATACGCCAGCGCGAAGAAAGCTTGAAGGTAGGCGGTACAAGACGCGGACGTCAGCTGGACTGCGGGAGTTTGCGCTTGGAGATGCCCTTCTTGCCATAGAGGGCATGGTCGGCGGCACCGAGAAGTTCGTCGATGGATTTGCCATCGCGCGGGAAGATGGCGGCGCCGGAGGTTACCGAGATAGGCGGATCCTCGCCGTCGTCTCGTAGGCGATCGGAAATGCGCTGGGCTACTTGCTGAGCCGCTTCGAACTCCGTCTCCGGGAGAAGCACGACAAATTCGTCGCCACCATAGCGTGCGGCGGTATCCATTTCACGGCAATGCACGCGAAGAATGTTGGCGAGGCGGCAGAGAGCGCGGCTGCCGACGAGATGGCCGTGGACGTCGTTGATCCTTTTCAGGCCGTCCAGGTCGAATACCAGGACCGCAAACGAGCGCTCGGTACGCCCGTACCTTTTGATCTCCGAATCGAAGGCGTCAAGAAGACTCCGGTAGTTGGCAAGACCGGTGAGCGGATCGGTGATGGCTAAATGACGAACGCGCTCGTCGGCATGCTTGTGTTCGGTGACTTCGGCGGCCAGAGCCATGGTGGTGATGGCCATGATGCCGATGAAGGTCTGCAACAGGATCAGAGAAGTATTTTGGGATTCCTGTGAAAATGGGCCGAATCCATGCGTGGTGCCCCAAGTGGCAATCGCGGCCAGAAAAGCAATGACGGTGGCGGCCTTGCGGCGGCCAAAGCGGAACGCGGCCCAGATCAAGAATGGGACGCAAAGGTATTCCAGAGGGTAGTCCTTCAAGGTGTCGTGGAAGGGGCCGAGGAAAACAATCCAGCCGGTAAGGAACAGTCCCGCAAACAAAAAAAACAGCTCCATCACCTGCTTGCGGGTCCAGTGAAGTCGTGGATTCTCCCACCAGAGGAGAACCAACGGAGTGAATACCAGGGCGCCCACCGCGTCCCCGAGCCACCAGGTTAGCCAGATGGGCCCATATAGGTTCCAGCTCGCGAACCCGGCCACCGCCAGGGTGGTAACTCCGACCGTGGCGCTAACAGTGGTGCTGACCATAGCAGCAAGAAAGGCAAACTTGAAAATGTCCTGTGCGCGCTCAAAGACCTGGCGGCCTCCGGTGAAGCGATTCAACAGGAAGCAGCCGACGACACCTTCGAGCGTGTTTCCGATTGCGATACTGAGAGAGGTGGCGAAAGTACCGGCGGTAGTCAGGTTTACGAGGAATGCCCCGGCGAGGATGGCCGGCCAGGCTCGATAGCCGAGGATGAGAAAGGCAGCGAGAGCGATACCCGTGCAGGGCCAAACGGGGGTGGCACTGGCATTGACATATGCCAGCCGCAGCCCTAGCTTCCCAGCCACGAAGTAGACCGCAGCCAAAACCACCAGAGTGGCTAGCTCCTTTGGAAACCGAGAGCGAACCATAGGCCTCCCCAATTCGCAAGGTTTAGCACCTGTGGCGTCGGGACGGAGGTTGGGTTCTGGCATAATTCAGAGGCTCCGCCAGCCAGAACAACCCTCACTAACCTTATATTTTACAGGAACTTCCAAGGAAAAGATCCATTTGGTCAAGCAGTTTGTCCTATCTTTAAAGGCGAAGAGGGGCTGGAAGTGTGGTCGAACAACCACAGATAGACTTGGCTTAGGGCTTCCAGAATCTCATGACCGCGGAGTAGTCGAGGTCTTCCTTTGCGGCGCCTTTGACGGCGCTATAGGTCTCGCGGGCCGCGGCCGTGGCGGGAAGAGCGACGCCCAGCTGATTGGCAAGATCGAGCGCCAGGCCGAGGTCTTTGTGCATCAGCCGCAGCGGAAAGCTGGGGACATATTCGCCCTTCAGGAGATTCGGCGCTTTCACGTCCAGGACGCCGGAACGCGCCATGCTCGATTGCAAAACTTCGACGAGCTTTTCGCCTTGAAGACCCGCCCGAGTTACCAGCGCAAGCGCTTCCGCGAGCGCGTCCACCTGAAGCGCGAGGATGAGGTTCATCGCCAGCTTGATGGTTTGCCCGGCGCCATGCGGACCCACGTGAAACCATTTCTTCCCCATCACACCGAGGATGGGTTCGGCGTCTTTCAGCGTGGCGGCGTCGCCGCCGATCATAAATAGCAATTCTCCTTTCTTGGCGCCCCAGTCGCCCCCGGTGACCGGCGCGTCCAGGAAGCGCGCGCCACGCTCAGCGCAGGCTGCAGCGATTTTGCGAGCGAGCGCCGGAGAAATCGTGCTGGAGTCCACGTAGATGGCGCCGGGCTTCATCGCTTGCATGGCGCCGCTCGGTCCCCAGAGCACCTCTTCGAGCGCCGGAGGATCGCTGACCATGGTGAAGAGAAAATCGCAAGCTGCGGCAGCTTCTTGCGGAGATTTCGCAAGCGTGGCGCCAGCGGCGACAAGTTCATCAGCACGCGAAGGAGTGCGGTTCCAAACTGTAAGCGAGTGTCCGGCTTTCAGGAGATTCATGCCCATGGGACGGCCCATCAGGCCCAGCCCGATCAATCCAATTCTCTTTGCAGCGGCAGCAGGTTCCACGTAGGGCCTCCTCGACGGCGGCGAGCGAGATGCGCGCCGGTAATTTGCCTAAAAAGAGGAAACGATTGTAGCTGAATCGCAGGGCGGAAGTGGTGCAGAGAAACTTGCGTCGGATCAGGCGGTTTTGGGACGGTGCGGGAGAGGGAGCAAAGGGGAAGCGCCTCCGGCGGATGCAACGGCCGCCGCGCTGCGCGGTTCTTCGCCGGATTCGGAGACGGGCGAAGGTTCGGGCGCGGAAGCAGGCGCCGCGGGCGTAGAACCGGTTTTTACGCCGGCGCCGGAGTCGGGCTTTTCTTCAATGCGCACCAAATACTGATAGGGGATTTCCCAGCGAAAATGCTTGTGCTGCCCGCGCTGTTCGAAGTTCTGTTCGAGAAAGATGGAGCGCCCGGAATCGGCCACCAGGATACCGGAAGCGGGCAAGAGGATATCTCCGGCGCGATATTGCACTTCCACACTACGACCGAGAAAGGGGGAGTACCGGGCCATGCTGTACTCAGTGTCGGCGGCGGGTAGTAACAGGGTCAATAGTACGGAAGTGCTCCCCCGTGCAAGGGTGTGGAAAACGGCAAATGGCGGAGAATTCGCTACGGCCGGACTTGAGCAACAATCAGCGGCGCTACAGTTTTGCCGATCAGTTTCAGGAAATCCGACTAATCCTCCGCTTCGCGGAGGTTACGGCTTAAGCTAAGATTGAGCTTGAGCGACTGGGTCTATGCCCACAACGAAAGCCTACCCGGGAGAGGGCGCTGCTCAGCCATCTTCCCTCAGTAAGAACTCACGCGACCTTCTAATCGCGATTGCGGTCGTGTTTAGCATTCTTCTTGTAGCTGCCATCTTCATACCAACACTAGATGGTCCAAACAGCCATCGCACAGCCCGCGAATCCATCGCGGTCGGCAAGCTCCGCAGAATTACGACCCTTCAAAGTGATTACGCCGCTTCGCATCCCACTAAGGGATTCGCGTGTCGATTGCCGTTATTAAAGCAGACGGCGCCCACTACAGACGACTATGACTCCTTCTTGTTATCGGTTGACCATCTGGGTTATAGAATTGCGCTTACCGGGTGTGAACCAGAAGCAAACGGAGTGGTAACGCACTATCGAGTTACTGCCGTTCCGCTCGAACCGGGGAAATCGGGCGTCCGGGCGTTTTGCACCGACCAGACTGGTGCGCTTTGGTATGACGCGAACGGATCAGCAGAAAATTGTCTTGCCGTCCGCCGCACAATCAATTAGCCCCTTGCAACGTTGTATGATTGCCAGACAACCGCGCTAGTCAGAAGCTGACCCACCACAGGAAAGCGAATCCTTGACTTTTTCTGGAGTAGGAATATTGTCTGCGTTCCGGGACATGGGCCGGTATCGGAATGGACGGCGGAAGGGCGTTTCGTTTCGAGGGAATAAACTCGGCAGCTCGAGAGTCGAATGGAGTAACCCCGGGGCTGGATCACGAACGAGATTCTTCTTATGGCGGAACTGAACGAAACGGTGGCGACCGCGCTGGCAGCCTACTACGAATACGTCGCAGCCCAGCTGCACGAGTGGGTGGACCCGCTTTCGAATGAACAGTTCTGGCGCAAGCCGTATCCCTACGGAAACAGCGTCGGCCATCTGGTGCTGCACATGACCGGCAATTTGAATTACTACATCGGAGCACGCGTGGCGGAGACCGGCTATATTCGAGACCGTGACCGCGAGTTCACGGACAAGCAGCCTCCCCCGAAAGAAGCAGCGCTGCAGGCGTTTGACCGCACCATCGCTATGGTGGTGGACACGATTCGAAAACAAACTGCAAACGACTGGGGAAAGGCGTACACTGCCGAGCGCGAGCCGGAAGCCACGGATCGCATACAGATTTTTGTGCGTTGTGCGGGCCATGCCTATCATCATGTGGGCCAGATTGTGTACCTGAGCCGAGAGTTGGCGAGAACTTAAGGCCGGGAAGTTGCGCCAGCGCGTTGCGGAGTGGGCACCGCGCGGGCGAGAAGTGAAGCGCGAGTGGTCGAACAGAAGCAACTCACGAAGGGCAGGGCTGCCCTTTTGCTGATTCTTTCCGCCGCAGGCGCGGTCGTTTCAGCAACGGCGCTGCACGGTTGGCATGTCTACCTGGGATTTGCCATCGTGGCGGTTGGCCTGTTTATTGGGTTCATCCGCTGGAACCGCAAATACTGAGTGAACGTCTCTCAAAAAAAACCGGGGGTATACGGCGATGCGAAAGGTCTCTTTCCTCGCAATTGCACTGGCCATCTACGGAATGGCGGCGGTCCGCGCCAAAGCGCAGGAAGCAGCGAAGCCGGCGCCAGCATCCAAAACGCCGACCATCGACCAGAGCCTGGAGATGAAGAGCGCCTCCAATCCGCGGATTTCACCCGACGGCCGCCGCGTGGTTTACGAAGTGCAATCGACCAACTGGGAAGACAATTCCTTTGACCGCAATTTGTGGATCGCGGACGTCGCCAGCGGCGAGACGCGGCAGCTGACTTCGGCGAAGAAATCCAGCACCGGCGCGGCTTGGTCGCCCGACGGAAAATGGATTGCGTTTCTTTCCGACCGGCCCGCTCAGATTTCCGGATCGGCCGCAGACAAAAAGCAGTTGTACGTGATTTCCGCCGACGGGGGAGAGGCCCAGCAGCTCACCAAATCGGAGACCGACGTCGGCGCTTTCGAATGGGCCCCGGATTCGCGGCGCCTCGCCTTCGCTGCATCGGATCCCGAACCCAAATCGTTAAAGGACCGCAAGGAAAAATACGGCGAATACTCAGTCGTCCATGCGGACTACCAGATGACGCATCTCTGGACGTTGGAACTTCCAGATGCCGCGGCGAACACGGCACCGGAAGCCAAGCGGCTGACGGAGGGCAATGCATTCAGTGTGGGAAGCTTTGCGTGGTCGCCGGATGGGAAGCGCATCGCTTTCAACGCGCAGAGGGATCCGGACCTCATCTCGGGGTTTTCGAACAATATTTACGTCGTGACCGTCGTCGGCAAAGCGGTGAAGAAGATCGTGGACACGCCGGGCCCGGACACCAACCCGCGGTGGTCGCCGGACGGAAAGAAAATCGCTTATCAGACTGCCGCAAGCTCGAAGTTTTTCTTCTACACAAACTCCCGCATTGCGGTGGTGCCCGCCGAGGGAGGGACGCCCGATATCCTGACGGCGGCTTTCGACGAAGACCCCAACCTCATCGAGTGGGGGCCGGACGGGATTTATTTCGAAGCGGTGCAAAAGACCTATGGGCACCTTTTTCGAGTGAACCCTGAAACGCGAGCGGTGGAGAAACTGGACGCGCCGGATCACGTGGTGGCGTTTGGATTCTCCTTTTCGCGCGATTTCAAGCACGCCGCGTTTCGCGCCGCAATGGAAAATGAGTACGTGGAAATCTATACGGCGAGCGTTGCCCCCTGGAAGGCGCAAAAGTTGACAGCCATGGGCGATCAGCTGAAACCATTTGTCGTCGCGCACCGCGAAGTGATTTCCTGGAAGTCGGCGGACGGCACGGCCATTGAAGGAATTCTCTATAAACCTTCGGATTTCGACGCGAAGAAAAAATATCCGCTGCTGGTGGTGATTCATGGTGGGCCGACCGGCGTGGATCAGCCGGTCGTGAACGCGGACCGCTACTACCCCATCGAGCGATTCGTGGCCAAGGGCGCGCTGGTGCTGCGACCGAATTACCGCGGCTCGGCGGGTTACGGAGAAAAATTCCGCGCGCTGAACGTGCGCAATCTTGGCGTCGGAGATTATGCCGATGTGATTTCCGGCGTGGATGCGCTCATCGCCAAAGGCAGCGTCGACAAAGATCGCGTCGGCGCGATGGGCTGGAGCCAGGGCGGATACATCTCCGCGTTCATCACCGCGTCTAGCGATCGCTTCAAAGCGGTTTCGGTGGGCGCGGGCATCTCCGACTGGATGACCTATTACGCGAATACGGACATTACTCCGTTCACGCCGCAGTATTTGCACGCCACGCCGTGGGACGACCCCGAAATCTACAAAAAGACTTCGCCCATCAGCTATATCGCGAAAGCCAAAACGCCGACGTTGATTCAACACGGCGAAAACGACCGCCGCGTGCCCATCCCCAATGCCTACGAACTGCGGCAGGCCCTCGAAGACCGCGGCGTTCCGGTGAAAATGGTGGTGTACAAAGGATTCGGGCACGGAATCACCAAGCCCAAGCAGCAGCGCGCGGTCATGGAAGAAAACGAGAAGTGGTTCGCGCAGTACATCTGGGGCGAGAAACCCGCGGAACCAAAACCGGAAGAAACGAAGACGGACGAGAAGAAATCAGCAGCAGCGGTAAATCCGTAGACCGGGAAGCGGCTGAAGATCGGGCTCGACCCATCCTTCGCGGGCGGCCGCGCTCTGCAGAAGTTCATTCGAATAGTATTTCACGAACAGATTCTTGTCGCTCAATTCCGGATGAGCGGCCATGAACTGTTCGAACGTCGATTTCTCCGGTGTTTCCACCAGGGCGCTGGCTACCAGGCGCATCCAAGCCATTGTGAGTGTGTGGTGATATTTCTGCGTTGCACCGTGATGATTGGCGAACCGGCGGATGCCGCCAGCCATGCGCTCTGCGGCGCGCGAAGCGTCTGAAGATTGCAGGTAAAGCCAGGCGACGCGGAGATGTTCCCGGTGATGAAAGAGTTCGGCCGGAAACGACAAGTCCTCGAAAGCGCTAAGAAAGTCTTCGTCGCTCCACACGGAAGCGCGAGGAGTGGAATTCGGCTCAGTCATAAGTGTTTGGAAAAACGAGAAATCAGTGCTCACTTCATTGTACTACGTCTCCAGCTTGAAGCGGGAAGACGCGAGTCGATAGAGGCGGCGCCAGAGTAGACGGTTGATCAGCACAACGACAGTGGCCATGATCAGCGTCGCGGCCAGCAGCACATCGAAGCGGCCCGCATCGCTGGCGCTGCTGATCGTGCTGCCCAGCCCCGCGGTCGAAACAATCTTGCCCTGGAAGTGAAAATACTCCGCGACGATGCTGGCGTTCCACGCCCCGCCCGATGCCGTCACCATGCCGGTAACCAGATACGGAAAAATTCCCGGCAGGATCAGGTGCCGCCAGCGATCCCACGAACTGAAACGAAAAACGTGACTAACTTCCTTCAAATCCGTCGGAATGGCCATGGCCCCGGCAATGACGTTGAAGAGGATGTACCACTGCGTTCCGAGCAACATCAGCAGCAGGGCGGCGAACTCCAGCCCCCCGCGCAGGCGAAGAAGAAATAGAAGAATAATCGGGAATAGGGCGGTAGCCGGAATGGAAGCGGCGATTTGCACCAGAGGCTGCGCAATGCGAGCGAGTCTCGGATTCGAACCGATCGCTACACCGACGGGAACGGTCCATAGCGCCCCGAGAATGAGCGCAGCGTTGACGCGCAAGAATGTCAGCGCGGCGCTTTGCAAAAGTTCGATGTAGTCCTCGTGATGAAGGCCGGCCAACTCTCGGACGGTGTAAAAGACGGTGAACCCCAGGCCCACGAGAACACCGGCCCCGACCGTGTAGCCGATCCAGCGCCTCAGCCGGTGCTGTTTGGGTAGGGAGAAAGTTGCCGCGGCCCGACGCGCGCTGAGAGTGAAGACTACTGTGAGCCAATTGAAGAAGGGTAAAAAGAGAAGTCGATACAAACGAATAAGAAAGGAAGCGCGGCCGATGAGATGGAGCAGTGTGGTCTGCGCAGTGCCAGAGCTTTCCACTTGTTCGAACTTGAATTTGTCCGCCCAAATGATGATCGGCCGCCACACCAGCTGATCGAGGAGCACGACGACGGTGATCATCGCGGCCACGCCCCAGAGAATCGCGCGCGTGTCCCCATGGCTGGCTGCGGTTTGCAGGAACGAGCCCAGGCCGGGCAGGCGGAAATCGCGCGTGCCGAGTACGAACATTTCGCAAGCCATCAGGAAAAACCAACCGCCCGCAACGGACATCATTGAATTCCACACCAGGCCGATGGTGGAAAACGGAAGATCGAGCTCAGCGAACCGCTGCCACGGGCTAAAGCGGTAAATCTTCGCGGCTTCGTGGAGCTCGCGCGGAATGGATTTCAGCGAAGAATAAAAACTGAACGCGATGTTCCAGACTTGTCCCGTAAAAATCAGCAGGATGCAGCCAAGCTCGACGCCAAGCTGGCTGTGCGGAAAGAGTGCGACCATCGCGAGCATCACGCCAGGGAGAAAACTCAGCACCGGGATGGACTGGAGAATGTCCAGCAGCGGAACCATGATAATTTCCGCGCGGCGCGAACTCGCCGCGATGTAGCCATACGCCAGCGCGAAAATCAGGCTCAGCGCGTAGGCGATGCTGATTCGAACGAGCGAGTAAAACGCATAGAGCGGAAGGTCGCGCGGATTCTGCGAAATGTGCGCTTGCGGCTGCGCCGGCCCTAGCCACGTTCTGCCGATCGCGTACACGCCGTAAATCGCCGCGAACACAAACAGAAAAACGGCAATATCAATGAGAAAACCCCAAGCCCAGCGCGAGCCCGCGGGCCGCTTCAAAGTTGGCGGAAGCGGCGTGGCTTGGGAGATGGTAGAAGTAAGCGCCGGCACGGGAGCGTCAGGCCTCGGTCAGCGTGAGTTTGCCGGTGGCGGCGTCGTAATCGAAAATTTCGGCGTAGCGCCCCCACTGAATGGCGGTTTCGAGCTGGCGGCGTGCTTCGTCTTCGCTGAAATGTTCGTCCAGGAGGTCGCGGAAGAATTCATCGCTAAGCGTGCGATCAGCTTTGGCTTTGAGCGCCTGCTCCATTTGGCGGAGCAGAGGCACATTGGCGAGGGCGGTTTTGCGGAAAATGGCTTTGCGCGTTTGAATATCTGCTTGCGCGAAAGTCTTCCCCTCGGGGGTGATGACGGCGCCGCCTTCTTCGACGCGCAGCAGGCCGAGGAGAACGGCGGTGTCCACGGTGGGCAGGAGCGCGTCGACTTCCAGACTGAGTTCATCGGCGAGGCGATGAAGATCCGCGCGGCCGCCTTGGTCAGTGAGAATCTCCAGCAAGGCGGCCATGCCGCCCGGTCGCGTGTGCGGCAGCATGATGGTTTTCGGGCGCACGGCGACACCAGGACCGACGGTGCGAGGCGGAGAAGTTTCGTCCTTGTGACCGGGCTGCGTGAGGATGCGATAGATGGAATCGACCAGCTCGACGAATTTAGCGGCTTTGCGATCGCGCGGATGCGGCATTTCCACGGTAAAGTCCGCGTGGATGTGCGCGGGGTTGCGGCCGAGGACAATGATGCGATCGGCAAGGACGACGGCTTCTTCGATGTTGTGGGTGACGATGAAAATCGCGCGTGTGGGAATTTTGTGGCCGAGCCAGAGCTCGAGTAATTCGCCGCGCAGAGTTTCCGCGGTGAGAACGTCGAGGGCAGAGAACGGTTCGTCCATAAAAAGCACTTCCGGTTCGACCACGAGTGCGCGGGCTACGCCGACGCGCTGCTTCATGCCGCCGGAAAGTTCCTTGGGATAGGCAGTTTCGAAACCGTCGAGGCCGACGGCGTCGATGATGCGGAGCGCGCGCTTGTGGCGCTCGATGGGCGGCATGCCGCGGGCTTCGAGGGGAGCTTCAACGTTTTCGAGAACCGTGAGCCAGGGAAATAGCGCAAAACTTTGGAAGACGATGGAGACGTTTGGGGATTCGCCTTGCACGGGCTGGCCGTGCCAAAATACGGCGCCGGCGGACGCGGGAGAGAGTCCCGTCAGCATTCGAAGCAAGGTGGATTTGCCGCAGCCGGAAGCGCCGAGCAGCGCGATGATCTGGCCGGGATAGACAGCGAGATCGGTTGCAGCGATGACTTGGATGCGGCTGCCATCGGGCTGCGGATAGAATTTTTCCAGCTGGCGGGCCTCAATGATGGGGACGGGCGCGGTGTTTGCGGTGGCCATGAGCGCGTGTATTATCGCTCAACTGCGGGCCAGGCGCATGGAATTGGACGAGTGCCGGTGACGGATCCGCTGGACGATTACAATCGCATGAATGCTGCATGACAATTCCTGACGAACAAACAAATCGATTGAAGGCCGCAGCAAATTTTCGCGAGTGGCTGGCGGCGCTGGGCGTTTCGCTGGCGACGGCGCTGCTGGTGATTGCGCCGTTTTTTTGGCTGGGGAATGCCTCAGGGCATGATTTCGGTTTTCACGCGGCGTCGTGGCTAGATGCCGCGGGACAGTGGAGAGAAGGAATCGCGTATCCGCGGTGGGCGGAGTGGGCCAACAACGGATTGGGTGAGCCGCGATTTATTTTTTATCCGCCGCTTTCGTGGATGCTGGGAGCGGCGCTGGGTTTTGTGGTGCCGTGGAGTGCGGTGCCGATGGTGTTTATCGCGCTGGTGCAGACAATTGCGGGACTGAGTGCGTTTGCGCTGGTGCGGCGATTTCTTTCGCGCGGCGCGGCACTGTTTGGAGCGGCTTGCTATGCGGCGAATCCGTATGCGCTGCTGATTATTTACATGCGCAGCGATTTTGCGGAATTGCTGGCGTGCGCGCTGCTGCCGCTGGTGGTGCTCGCGGCGCTGCAGGTGGTCGGCCTGGTGGAAAATCGCAAGCGTTCGCGGCCGCGGGCGATTGGATATTTCGCGGTGGCGTACGCGGCGGTGTGGCTGTCGAACGCGCCGGCGGGGGTGCTGGCGAGCTACAGCGTGGCGCTGATTTTTGCGTGGGCGGCGATTACGGAAGGATCGTCGAAGCCAATGTGGCGCGGCGTGGCGGGAGTGGCGCTGGGACTGGGGCTGACGAGTTTTTATCTTTTACCGGCGGCTTATGAGCAGCGCTGGGTGAACATTGCGCAGGCGGTTTCGCTGGGATTGCGGCCCGCCGATAATTTTCTCTACACCATGGGGAATGATCCCGAGCACAACCTATTTAACTGGATCGCTTCGACGGTGGCGATGGTGCTCATTGTGATGACGGGGCTCGCGGGAATTGCGGCGCATCGAAGCTCGGCGAATGAATCAGAAAGTGTTGAGAGAGAAAGACTGTGGCGCGTGCTGCTGATTGTTTCGGCGGTGGCGACGGCGCTGATGATGCGGCCCAGCGGGATTCTTTGGGAGCAGCTACCCAAACTGCGCTTTGTGCAATTTCCGTGGAGGTGGATGGGAATTCTTGCGGTGCCGTACGCGTATTTTCTGGCGAAGGCTGCGACGCGGCGGCGCGTGGGATGGATCTGGGGATTGGCGGCGCTGGCCATATCGGCGGGAACGGCGACTTTTCTTGTGCAGCACGCGTGGTGGGATTCGGAAGACATTCCGGCGCTGCGTGCGGCGATCGCGAAGGACCAAGGGTTTGAAGGAACGGATGAATACGATCCGCTGGGCGACGATCATTACAGCCTTCCGGAAAAAGCGCCGCGAGTGGAAATTCTGCCGGCCGAGGAATCAGCAGCGGCGACGCCGACGGCGGAAGTACGCATCGTGCGCTGGAACGCGGAAGAAAAAGAGTTGCGCGTGACGACGCGTGAGCCGCTGCGGCTGGCGCTGCAGCTGCTCGCATATCCGGCGTGGCGCGTGGAGGTGGACGGCAAGGTCGTGGCTTTGCAGCACCCGGAAGCTACCGACCAGATGATTTTGCGGCTCGCTCCGGGGACGCAGCGCGTTACTGCGAAGTTTGTGCGCACGCCGGACCGGACTTTGGGGATTGTCCTTTCCGTTGTGGGATTGCTGACACTTCTGGCGCTGTTTAATGCGGGCGGGCTGCGGCTGCTATCTGCGAGCCCGTGAGTGCGTTTGGTTCTTAGTTGTTAGTTCTAAGTTTTTAGTAGGAAAAGAAAAGCCTTCGATCTTCTTCGGTCAGCTGGGTGGATGGCCCTAAAACAGAAACGCCCCGGCAAGGTCGGGGTGCAGTAGTCAACAGAGATATTGTACCATGAGGGTAATGCTGGTCAAATTAAAAATGGGGGCGAAAGAAAGAGAGGTCAAACCTGAATTACGGCACTCCGGTTTGGGTGGCGATTGAGTTGAATCTAAACCCCCACCCTTTGCATACAACAGAGGCGCAAAGGATGGGGCATGCGGCGAGGAGTGGCCACCCGCCCCTTACCGGACATGTGAAAACCATTTGTCCGGTAAGCATTAACCAGGCACTGAGGTCGCGCGTAGCCCGTCCCTACAGCGTCTAGCCTCCTCAATGATCAAGCGCTAGCGGGCGGACTCGGGCAACGAGCTCGTTGAGAAAGACGTCCGACTTAGAGAATATGGCCATGTGGCCGCAGCCCCTGAGCAGCACCAATTCCTTTTTCGGCGCCTCGATGGTAGCGAAATACTCCTCGACTAACTTCGTCGGCGTGTTCACGTCGGATTCGCCTTGGAAAAGGAACATTGGCGTCTCGAACTTGACCCCTAGGCGCCCCGCATCGTAGGACATAAGTTCCTTCATCAGGGTTGTGCCAGAGTAATAGGTCGCCGCAAAGAAATCATAGCTATCCTTGAGTGAGTAGTTGGGAGCAAACAAAGCTGCTGTGTAGAAAGTTTCTTCAAGGAAGAGGCCATCAGCTATGGCAGGGGCTGTTTCCGCGATCAATTTTTGCTTCACAAACCACGTACTCAAGTCTCTGTAAGGTGGTGGCCCGATATCTTCCAGCTTCTTAATGGCTTTTTCATCCGCAGTCGCACGCACCCTTTTGAGGACCATGTCGTAGGAGACGGCTTCATTGCGCACCATGTCCACGATCTGACCAGTTCCCACATATGCGTAGAACAAATCGGACCGGCGCTGAACCATAGGGACGCCCAGAATCGTGCCCCAGGAATGGCCAAGCAAAATGACACCCTTCTTGTGCAGACGCTTACGGACAAACTCAGTCACTTCGATGCCGTCCTGCGCCATACGGTCGATGGTCATATCACCGCCTCCCGTGCTTTCATTCCGGCCATAGGTCTTCCCCGAGCCGCGTTGGTCCCACTGGACCACTGTGAAATACCTCTCCCAAGAACGAATGGTCGGAGTGAACGGCACGTAGGAAGAGCCCGGGCCACCGTGTACGATGAGCAGGGCTGGATTGTCGCGGTTCTCACCTCTGATCTGGACCCACTGATCGATGCCACCGATTTTGACGAACATGCTTTCCTCGATCCCGTTCGGCGTGCGAATAGCCAGCGCTTTGGCGTTTCGATGTTGGCGAACCGCACGATATGTCAGTCCGCCGATAAGCAGTAGAGCGGTGAAAACAAGCACGCTTCGAAAGACGATCTTGAGCATTTTCTTCCCCTTCGGCGCTTACGCCTTTTCTAAATACTGTTAAGTTGTTCGGTAGGGTCATCGTGATGAATTCCTTGAATGACATATTTTTTCGTCGAGAAATGCGGGTGTTCAGCAGTGGCCGTGACTGCGATTGAGTCACGCCACTAACGGAATATGTGGATTCGCGGCGTCGCGAAAAGGCTCGTTATGTTAGAGGGACTACCAAGTCGGGGGTGGTCGAGGCGAGAAAGCGGGGAGTGGTAAGAATGGAAGCTCTTTGCATATCCTGCGAACGGTGGGTATAGCGAAACTTACGACATCAGCAAGGAAGAACCAAAACGGGATTAGGAAGAGAAAGAGGAGACCAACTACCGGCTGAGCCAGAGCGGAGAGCAAAACCATCGCCACACAAAGCAAGGCGACCAGCCGCAGCGCAGAATAGGTGGTCTTCATTTAATGCCATCTTACGCGGACTACCAGGATTTACAACCCCATTGGATGACAAAGGGCGACATGGGCGGGGGGTGGGGTGATGTTGCTCCATGTCGCTTGCGGGCGAACCGGAATGTGGGTAGGTTCGCGGTGGGTGGGGCAAACGCCGGGGGGATTGAATGGCATCGGGAGTGAGAGTAGGTTAGGGGGAACTTCAGTGACGGAGACTCCCATGAGCGCGGGCAAGATTCTCGAGAAGCTGGGCGGAGCCCTGTTCTTCTCTGGCATGGTGTGCCTTGCCGCTTGGGCGGATGATCCGAAGCCGAAGCCGGAAAATACGGTTCATGTGGAACTCACGGAGCCGGTGAAGCCGCAGGCGTTTGGGCGGCCGTTGAAGTTTTTTGTGGGCGAGGTGACGGATCGCTCGGGGAACGCGCAACCGATGCTGGTATTGAAGCCGCGCGGAGGGATTTTCCTGGACCGGACGCCGGTGGAAATCACGCGGGAGGGTTTGACCAACTGCCTGAAGTCCGCGGGCATGCTGGCGGCGGACCGTGAATCGGCGGACTTCGTCTTAAACGTGTATCTGTTTCACTTTGGATTGAGCGACAGCTCGGGAATGGATTTTTTCGGAAAAGTGGAATTCGCGGTGATGGTGAAGAATGCGAAAACCGGGAAGTCGCAGCAGATTCAGGCTGCGGGGACTTCGATCGCGGGACTGGCGGTGCGGAAGAAGAACATCCAGAAGAACGTGCTGGAGGACATCAACAAAGCGTTTGAAGACGCGGTGCGAAGCCTGCTGCGAGGCGAGAAGCTGCGAGATGCGGTGAAGGCGCTGGATGTGCCCGCGGAAACGAAGGCTCCGCCGGCGGAAGCGGCACCACCACCGGCGGCAGAGAAGCCACCGGCGCACCGATGGAATTGAGCACGGGAAGGATTTTGAAAAGGAGAATGACCATGCGCGTAATGCGAGTAGCCATGACGATCGCACTCCTGGCAGCGGCTTTGCCAGGATTTGCGAAAGATCCCGAGCACCAGTACAAGACCGTGGAGGCGAAGCACTTCACCAAAGTGGAAGGGTTGGAGCTATCGCCGGAGTTCACCGACTATCTTTATGCGGAGCTGCGAGCGGAGCTGACGAAGGCCAAACTGGCCGGGCAGGTGATCGGCGAAGGGGAAGTGGTGGACGAGGCGGATGCGCCGGCTTCGATCACGATTGAAGGCTCGATCACGGAGTACAAAAAGGGGAGCGTGGTGAAGGACGTGCTGATTGGATATACGGCGGGATGGCGAAGCTTGAAGGTGGAGACGACGATCAAGCGGCGGAGCGACCAGAAAATCATCGTGAGCCCGCAGATCCACGTGCGGGCTTCGCCGAGGTGGAAGGACAAGGTGCTGGCGAAGGAAGCGGCGCACGAGATCGTAAAAGAGATCAAGAAGGCGCTGAAAGAGAACGGGACCGGAGCGTAGGCGGACTAGTTGTGGAAGAGAAGGGTTTCGAAATGCGCAAGTCTGGAAAAGAACGCGAGTGGAAAAGATGGGCGGCGCTGGCGGCGGTCGGCCTCTTATTACACGCCGGTTCCTTGCCGGCTGATCTGACGGCTGCGGCAACGCCGGCGCCGACAAAAATGAAAATACGCGGGTACCTGACGGGGCGCGTTGATTCCCAGACGATGGCGATAATGGACGACCAGATTCAGATGGGGAACGCGAAGATTGTCAGCCACGACAGTACCGGCGAAAAACCGATGCCGGGCGCGGAGCTGGCGACAGGAATGATGGTGGAGGCAGAGGGAGTGTGGACGACGCGCCACCGGTTTACAGCAGAAAAAATCACGGTGGATGCGGGGCTGCTCGACAAGCAGATCCACTATGCCGCTTACCTGCAGGAGGAGCCCAAGGAGGCAGGGAAGATCAAGAGCGGCGAGCCGGCGGAACTAAGAGCAGACGGCGAGTGGCTGCTGCTGGATGCAAAGACAAAACGAGCGTGGGCCGCGCCGGAGCCCGCGGTGGTGAATGCCAGCGTGAGCGGCAGCAGCACATCGGCAACGCCAGGAACGGATCCGGCGGATGCCGGGCAGCTTGCGGGCCGACGCGTGGCGTACCGCGGGATGCGGCGCGAGGACGGAAGGATCGCGGCGGAAAGCGTGGAGCTGGGCCCACCTGCACCCGCGGATGCGTACAAGATGCCGCACGGGCTGGAAGTGGTGCGGGCGACGGATCCACAAACGGGGATCGACATCCTGGAATTCCGGCAGGGGAAAAAAGTGCACGGACGGATGAAACTGTTTCCGGACAAGGCAGTGCAGCAATACGTTTCGGACCTGGGGGATTCGCTGCTTCCGGCGGGAGCAAAGGGCACGAGCAAGGCGCTGGAGTTCCGGTTTTTCGTAGTGGAAGACGCGAGCATCAACGCGGCGTCGCTTCCGGACGGAACGGTGCTGGTGAACACGGCGCTGCTGGGAGTGGTGGAGAATGAAGCGCAGCTTGCGTTTGTGCTGAGCCACGAGATCGCCCATGTGCTACAGGTTCACTACTGGCGGGAAGTCCACGAGACGCGGCCCCAGCGGATCAGCTTGCTGATCGCCGGGTTGGCGGCGGGCGCTTTCATCGGCGACCTGGGACTGTTCCTGGCGGAGCTGGGGATGATCTCGGTGGTCAACGGGCATCAGCGGGAGCTGGAAAATCAGGCGGACCGGCTGGGACTGCAAAACGTCATCGAGCACGGCTACGATCCCAGGCCGGCACCGGGATTCATGAAGATTATCATCGAACACTATGGGAGCCGGACCACGAGCAAGATCTGGTCGAACCATGACTCCAGCCTGTTGCGCGGAAGCTTTCTGACGGTGCAGCTGATGGAGCAGTACCCGGAGCGGCATTTCGAAGGCGCGCGGGTGGATACGAAAGATTTTCAGGCGATGCGAGAAGCGCTGGGACCGGTGAAGATCGCGGAGTAGAGCGCGATTGAGCGCGGCTCAGCGGCGGTCGACGGTGGGGTGGCGGATGTCCTGGCCCTGGACTAGGTAGATGACGTCTTCGGCGATGTTGGTGGCGTGGTCGCCGATGCGCTCGAGGTTTTTGGCGACGAGGATCAGTTCGAACGCGGGAAAAACGACGCTGGAATCCCCCATCATGTAGGTGAGGAGTTCGCGGAAGATCTGGTCGCGGTAGTGGTCGACGCGATCGTCGGAGGCGAGGACTTTCTGGGCGAGGTCAACGTCGCGGCGGACGACGGCGTTGAGAGCGTCGCGGACCATTTCTTCGGCGAGCTCGCTCATGCGCGGGAGATCGACGTAAGGCTTGACGCGCGGGTGGCGAAGGATGCGCAGGGCGCCCTGGGCGATGTTGACGGCCTGATCGCCGATGCGTTCGAGATCGTTGTTGATGCGCGAGACGGCCAGAACGAAGCGGAGGTCGATGGCCATGAGCTGGTGTAGGGCGAGAAGCTGAACGACGCGGTCATCGACTTCCAGCTGAAGCTCGTTGATGGCGTCTTCTTCCTCGAGGACGCGGCGTGCGAGAGGCTCGTCGGATTCGAGAACGGCGTGAACGGCCTGGTGAACGGCGCGCTCGGCGAGGCTGCCCATCCAGAGCAGGCGCTCTTTCAATTCGTTGAGATCTTTTTCAAAATGGCGTTCCATGAAACCTTTCCTCTAAATGACCGGCACCGAAAAGCAGATTCCTCGCTGCGCTCGGAATGACAGCGCAAAAGGGGTCTCAGCCGAAGCGGCCGGTGATGTACGCCTCCGTGCGCGGATCGCCGGGCGTGGTGAAGAGTTGCGGCGTCGGGCTGAACTCGATGAGCTGGCCAAGGAGCAGGAAGGCGGTGAAATCACTGATGCGCGCGGCCTGCTGCATGTTGTGGGTCACGGTGACGATGGTGCAGAGGTCTTTCAACTGCACGAGAAGCTCTTCGATTTTTGCGGTGCTGATGGGGTCGAGGGCGGAGCAAGGCTCGTCGAGGAGGAGCACCTCGGGTTCGACAGCAAGGGCGCGAGCGATGCAGAGGCGCTGCTGCTGGCCGCCGGAAAGCTCGTAAGCGGATTTGTGCAGGTGATCTTTTACTTCATCCCAGAGTGCGGCGTGGCGAAGGCTTTTCTCGACGGCTTCGGCGATGGGGAGTTTCGAACCGTTGATGCGCAAGCCGTAAGCGACATTATCGAAAATCGATTTGGGGAAGGGGTTGGGCCGCTGGAAAACCATGCCGACACGGCGGCGAAGAGCAGTGACGTCCTGTGCGAGGATATTCTGACCGTCGAGAAGGATTTCGCCCAGGAGGCGGGCATTGCGAACGGTTTCATGCATGCGGTTGAAGGTGCGGAGGAGGGTGGATTTGCCGCAGCCGGAAGGGCCGATGAGCGCGGTGACTTTGTTGGTGGCGATGCCCATGCTGATGTCGAAAAGGGTCTGCTTGGTGCCATAAAAAAAGTTGACCTTGGAAACGGTCATGCGCATGGAGAGGGCCGCGGGGGTCTCACGGCTCCCTGCGGGTGTCACGGTCGGCGGAATGTTTACGGACACAGCTGGCCTCACAGAAGCGTGCATGTCTAGGACCTCGAAACCGAAATGCCGCGGGAGAGAATACCTCGCGCCAGGATATTAATCACGAGAATCAAGCCGAGCAGGACGAGTCCCGCAGCCCAAGCCTGCCGGTGCCAATCATCATACGGCGAGATAGCGTAATTATAGATCATTGCCGGCAAGGAAGCGGTGGGCTGATTCAAGCCGGGGCTCCAAAAGCGATTGCCAAAGGCGGTGAAGAGGAGCGGGGCGGTTTCGCCAGCAACACGGGCGAAGGCCAGCAAAATGGCGGTGAGAATGCCGCGATAGGCAGCGGGGACTATGACAGAAACGATGGTTTTCCATTTGCTTGCGCCCAGAGCCATGGCGCCTTCGCGCAGAGCGCGAGGAACGGCGCGGAGAAACTCCTCGGTGCTGCGAAGAGTGATGGGAATCATCATGAGGCCGAGAGCGAAGCCGCCGGCAAGCGTTGAGAAATGCTTGAAGGGAAGAACGGCGAGGGCGTAAGCAAAAATGCCGATGACGATGGAGGGCACGCCGTTGAGAAGGTCCGCGGCGTAACGGACCACGAAGGCGATTGGGCCACCGCCGAATTCCGCGAGATAAATGGCGCCAAAGAATCCGATGGGAACGCCAAAAAGCGTAGCCAGAAGAAGCAGCTTCCCGCTTCCGACAATGGCGTTGGCCATGCCGCCACCGGTTTCGCCGACAGGAGCCGGCAACTTGGTAAAGAAGTTCCAGCTGATCGATGTTCCACCGTGATAGAGAAGGTAGCCGAGGATGAAGAAGAGCACGGAAACAGAAACCATGGCGCACACGCCAGTCATGGTCAGCATGAAGCCGCTCACGAACTTACGCCAACGGAGCCGGGAGTTCATGCGTGGCCCATCCCACTGCCCTTCTGCGAGGTGGCGACAATCAGCAAGCGGGCGAGACCGTTCAGAACGAAAGTCAGAATAAAGAGCACGAGTCCCAACTCAATGAGGGCTTGATAGTGAAGATTGCTGGTAGCCTCGGTGAGTTCGTTGGCGATAACCGCGGCGATGGAATAGCCGGGGGAAAAGAGAGAAGCGCTGACGATGGGATTATTGCCGATGACCATGGTGACCGCCATGGTTTCGCCGAGGGCGCGTGCGAGGGCCAGGAAAATCGAACCCATGATGCCGCCACGCGCGAAGGGAACGACCACCTTCCAGGTGGATTCCCAGCGCGTAGAACCGAGAGAAAGGGCGGCTTCGCGCTGATCGCGGGGGACGGAGAGGAGCACTTCACGCGAGACGGAAATAATGTAGGGAATGACCATGATGGCGAGAACAATGCCGGCGGTAAGAAAGCCAACGCCGTAGGCCGGGCCCTGGAAAAGCGGAAGGAAGCCCAGAGTGCTTTTGAGAGCCGGCTGAATATACAGGCGCATCAGGGGGACGACGACAAAGACGCCCAAGAGGCCGTAAATCACGCTGGGAACGGCGGCGAGGAGATCGATAAAGAATTCCAGCGTGTCCGAAATCCGCGCGGGGGCCAGCTCCGCGAGGAAGATGGCTGCGCCGATGCCGAGAGGGACAGCAATCAGGAGCGAGACGCCGGCGGTGACGAGCGTGCCATAGATAAAAGGCAGAGCGCCGAACTGATCGAAAATAGGGTCCCATACGGAGGTGCGGAAGAAATTGAAGCCGAACTTGTGCCGCGGAAGAACGGAGCCTTGCCACAATTCGAAAACCAGCAGCAAAGTGACAAGCACAACCGATGCCGCGAACAAAAAAGTGATCATCCGCGCGATTTCATCGCCATCGCGGAGACGGGAAAGAAACGAGCGCGAGCCAACAACGGGGCCCGCGCTCGGCACAGTGGTGGTAGTGGTTGCCACTCTCTATCAGCCGGCCTTTACTGGATTTTGTCGATAGCCTTCAATTCCTTGGCTACGACTTCTTTGGGCAGCTTAGCGTACGAGAGGCTTTCCGCGTAGCCCTGTCCATCGGCCAGCGCCCACCTGACAAAGCCCTTGATGGCGTCGCGTTTAGCCGTGTCGGTGAACTTTTGTGGAATCAACAGCCAAGTGAAAGTGGAGATTGGATAAGAAGCCTTGCCAGGCGCATCGGTAATGGAAACGCGAAAGTCATCGGGCATGTCCTTGGCAGCTCCCGCAGCAGCAGCACTTACGGCTGAGAGCGAGGCCTTCACGAAAACGCCCGCGGAATTCTTCACATTGCCGTAAGGAATTTTATTGGATTCGGCATAGGTCAGTTCCACGTAACCGATCGAGTTCGGAGTATTTTTGACGGTCCCAGTGACGCCTTCACTGCCCTTGCCGCCGAGGCCCACGGGCCAGTTCACGGACCCGCCTTTGCCTACCTTGGATTTCCATTCCTCGCTGACTTTCGAAAGATAATCGGTCCAGCAAAAAGTTGTGCCACTGCCTTCAGCGCGGTGCACCACGACGATATCGTTGGCCGGAAGGCTGACACCCTTATTTGCACCGGCGATCGCAGGGTCATTCCATTTGGTAATTTTGCCGAGGTAGATTCCAGCAAGAGCTTCCGGCGTAAAGTTCAATTCCGCAGTGACACCGGGGATGTTGTAAAAGGGAACAACGGCGCCCATCACTGTGGGGAAGTGAAGAATGCCGGATCCGTGTTTGTCCGCGTAGGCTTTCAGCTGCTCGTCATTCATGGGGCCATCGGAAGCGCCGAAGTCCACGGTGCCTTCGGTGACTTGCTTGATGCCGCCGCCGGAGCCGATGGACTGGTAATTGATTGAAAGATTGGAGTTCTTCTTGTGGTATTCGTCAAACCACTTGGAATACATGGGGTAGGGGAAGGTCGCGCCGGCGCCGGTAATGGACAGAGCGCTGTCCGCCAAAACGACGACTGCGAGCACCAAGAGAGCCAGAAATAGACCTGAGATTCGCTTCATGGGTATTCTCCGCACAATGGATTTGGCCCGTCGACGATGCAAGCTAGTGTGGCTCTTCCGTGTTACAGGATTGTTACAATCGGTGGGCAGTTCGTTGAATCGGGTGCGGCAGGCGTGGAAGGGACACAAAGTGGCCCATGTGTGGGATTTGAGGCAGGTTTTAGGCCGGTTGGGAAAATGAAAAAGGGCAGCCCGGTGAAGAGCTGCCCTTCTTTTCCGTCCCCAGGGGAGGGACGGGGTGAAAAAAGCCTGACCTGAACTAGGGCAGGTAATAGCGGAAAGAGGTCCAAACCATGTTGTCCACGGCCTTGGGTGAAATGCCCGCACTTCCTGCCGGTAGACCGCCAGCTCCGGACCAGCCCGACCTAGTCAAGTAGGAATAGGTCAAGCCCCAGCGGAAACCACCCTTCGGTCCCTGGTAGATTTTGTGCCAGAAGCCGAGGGTGCCTTCGATGACGACGCGCGCATCGCCGGCGCAGGTTCCGCCGGCACTGGGCAGGATTTGGGTTGAAGGAGGATTCTCGGTGCTGCAACCGGTGTTGTTCGCAGCTCTGTTTCCGTATCCGCCGATGCCGGAAACGGAACGCGCGGTGGTCGTGTTCACCAGGAGCGGCAGGCCGGGTCCATTGCCCGTGACGCTTGTCGTGGTTACTTTCACAGTCTCATACCCAGTGTACTGCGCACGAGCAGCATACTCGGCTCCGCCATAAGCATAGATGTCCAGCTTTGGCGATGGATGGAACTCAATGATGCCCAAGCCATGCCCGGTGCGAATGGGGGCGAGTGTGCCGTCGGGGCGCGCGGTGGCGTCGGCAAGCTGCGAAGAGCCGAAGCGGCCAATGCCGTCGCCGTAGACGCCCTTGGCGCCGACTTCGATCTTCTTGGCGAGGAGCGGGACGCGGAAGCTCGCGCCGCCTCCGCCGCCCGTGCGTGAATCGTTGAAAGCACCTAGCGCGCTGGGCGCTGCGGCTCCCGGGGCGCAAGTGATGGGATTGCCAGTAAATGTCGTTGTCGAACCGTCGGCATTCGTCGTTACGCCAGCCGCGGCAGTGCTAACGACCGCGCAAGGATAAATGCGGGCACGGAGCTGGCTGACGATGCCGAAGATTTCATAGTGGCCCCAACCGGGATCGAGGGCGGCCTTGAATACGACGTCGGGAGCCCTGTTCGGTGTGTAGCCGGTGGTGTCGACGAAGTTGTTGAGACCACCTCCGATGCCAGGAGCGGCAAACCAGAAGTTTTGCTGAGTCGCGCCGGCAGCGTTGGTGAAGGTAGAGAAGCCGCGCCCGCCGAGGGTTGTTTGCGGACCTTCGATGGAAGCGCCAACCGTTAATTTATTATCGAAGAGGCTCTGCGTCACGCGGAGAGAATAGGCGCGCTGCCAGGTGAAGCCTACGACGTATTGCGGGTCGATCATCATGGGCAAGGCTTCCCCGCGGTTTTGAATTCCCTTCCTGTTTTCGGTGGCGAGACTCCACATCTGGCCGCCGGTGATGGAAAGGCCACTGTCGAAGGCCGCTTGCGCCCACAATTGGCGCTGCCGGAAAACATAGCTGTTGCTTTGACGGTTGTTGGAAGTAACGCCCGTGCCGAGGAAGTCCATCTCGAAGTAGCCGGTGAGCTTGGCGGGGCCAACCTTTGATTCTGCCAACAAGGTGGCGCGCGTCTGGCGAGCGGAGAAAACGTTTTCGTTGACTTTGCCAACCGCGTTGCCGGGGAAGGGAATGTTATTGAGCTGGGTGTTGATGTCGGCACTCTGCGCGCGTTGGCGATAAACCGTTTCCGCCGCGATAAAGCCACCCGGTGTGAGGCTGACGCCTTTGTATCGGATGGTGGTTGGGCCATCTTCCGAGGCTTTCTGAGCGTCGGCTTGTTCCGTGGCCACGGTGGTCTTGAGGGCTTCGTTGCTGGCCTTCAAGGCGGTGACGGAGGAGTTGAGGGTCGCCGCGGTAGTTCTCACTTCGGCGGTGGTGTTTGCCGCTTCGGTGGCTTTGACGCTTGCTTCGGCAGCGCGAGAGTTGGCGGCCGCGGCGGCTTCGCGCGCTTCGTCAATCTGACGGTCGCGCTTGGCCAGCTCTTCCTTGAGGAGCGTGAGTTGTTCCTGCTGGGACTGAAGAGTTTGACGGAGCTCTTCGAGCTCGGCAGCGATGGCCGAATCCGATTTGTCAGCCTTCTTGGCAGCCTTCGGCTTCGCCGCGTTGGCCGCATTGGCGGGCTGAGGAGCTGCGTCTTTCGGTGTATCCGCAAGAGCTGTTCCGGAAACAAGGAACAGCGATAGTGTGAGTGCAGCTAGTTTTTTCATTTCCTCTCTCTTTGGAGCTAAATTCGACTTAAATTCCGAAAAGGATTCGTACCACCCCGAGGCAGAAGGTAAAGGCCACGTTTTACAGTTACGTCAATCGATTGTGAATATCCTGTAACAATCGAAATTAGGCAAGTGCAACCCATTGACGTAATTGCAGATACGGGAATTTTGGAGCTTCAACAACAGAGATGAATGGAAGAAATAGAATCGGCATGACACCGGTGGCGCGTGGGAAATGCCGACTGTTGTTGGAGAGAGTGAATCACCATCTGAGCCTCCAAAAAACGGCCTTTAGCCTTCAGCACCGGGAAGGTCTCATTTCGGTGCCGAGATGGTATAGGCGAGGACGATTTGGGTCAAGCGGTATTGGTATTTGGCGTCGGTATCGGCGATGTCGGCTTCGGTTTTCTGGAGTTCGGCCTGGCTGAATTCGACAATGGAGCCGAGGCCGAGGTTGTACCGAGCTTGCGCGAGGTCGAGACCGAGGCTGGCTTGTTCGCGGAATTGCTGGGTGACGGAGAGGCGTTCGAATGCGCGATTGGTGTCCTGCCAAGAGTTGCGAACGTCGCGAGCAATGTTGTTTCGAAGGTCGGAGAGTTTCTGGCGATTCAGCTCGGTTTGAAGATCGGCGGCTTTGGCGCGGGCGTTGTAGAGAGAACCGTTGAAAATGGGGATGTTGATATTCACGCCGACGGCGCCGTACCAGTTGGGAATGTGATTATCGCGAACGGGAGCTTCACCGACGACGCCGAGAGCGCTGACGGTGGGGCGCCAGAGGTCGTGTTCGGCGCTGCCAAACTTTTCCGCGGCCTGGACTTGGTCCTGAAGCGCGGCTACTTCCGGGCCCTGCTGTAGCGCTTGCTGAATCAGGGGGAGGACATCCAGAGCGGGAGGAGCGATCGCGGCTGGCTCTTCGACGAGCTGGAAATTCTGTTCGTCGGGAAAACCCAGAATCGCTGAGAGGACGGCGAGCGAAGATTCATAGTTGTTCTTCGCTTCGAGGAACAAAAGTTTGCCGCGGGCGAGGTCTACGGCGCTGAAACTCAGGTCGAGATCGGACTTGAGCTTGGCATTTGTAAGCGCTTTGATTTTATCGACGAGGACTTGCCGGGAATCGACGGTCTTCTGGGCGACGGTGACGAGGTCTTTGGTTTCGAGCACGTTGTAAAAAGCCTGGTCGACGGCCAGGATGATTTGAGCGGTGGTGGCGGCGGAATTCTGGTCTTCGGCTTTGGCCTGGTATTGGGAACTGGAAAGGAGATTGGTGGATCGGCCGAAGTCGGTGATCAACTGGCCGACGGTTGCTCCAGCGGCGGCCCGCGGGAAAAGAATGGGATTGTTGAGGCCGCCGGCGGCGAGGCGGCTGCCGGGATTGGAGTCCACGGCGGTGACGCTGAGATAGGCGTTGGGCAAAAGTGCGGAGCGGGCTTCCCGGACGTACTGCTGTGCCGCGAGTGCGCGTAATTTCCCGATGGTGATTTGCGGATTTTTTTTGAGGGCGAGGGCTTCGGCTTGAGCCAAGGTCAAGGTGCGGCCCGGAGGCGGAGATGGGGCGGTACTCTGCGGCTGCGCGAGAAGCGGTGAACAAACTAGCAGAGACAGAAGAAAGGCTCGAATGAGATCTGGCTTCATGCCGGAACCTCCTGGGGATTTTCATTTTCTTTGCGGTGGACGAGGCGGTACGCCGCAGGCACGAGATAAACGGTGACCACGACGGAAACGAGCAAGCCGCCGATAATGGCGCGGGCGAGCGGCGCATATTGTTCGCTGCCTGCTTCTGTGCCGAGGGCCATGGGGATCAGGCCTAGAACCGTGGCAAGAGAAGTCATCAAGATGGGACGAAGGCGCAGGCGAGACGCGACGGAAACAGCTTCCTTCAGGGGTTTGCCTTCGCGATGCAAGTGGCGGGAGAACTCGACGATCAGGATGCTGTTGGAAACGACGATGCCCACCATCATGACCAGGCCCATCAGGGACATCACGTTGAGCGTTGTGCCGGTGGCCAGGAGAAGGAGCAGAACTCCCGCGAGTCCCGGTGGAATCGCGAGCAGGATAATGAACGGGTCCTTCCACGAGGCGAACTGGGCAACGAGAATCAGATAGACCAACACGACGGAGAGAATCAGGCCGATGCTGAAACTTTTGAAGGAGGCGCGCATGCCCTGGACGGAGCCGCGCAGATTGACGCGCACGCCTTCGGGCAGCTTGGTGTTTTTGATGATGCCGTCGATCTGGCCGGCGATGGTGCCGAGGTCTTCCTTTTTCGAAGAGACGTAGACATCGATGACACGAAATAGCTGGTAGTGATCGACTTCCGTTGGTGACGGGATGGTTTTGATGTCCACGACGCTGTCGAGCGAGGTGGGCTCGGTGTTCTTCGCGCCGCGCAAAGGAATCTGCTTGAGATCCATCAAAGTCTTAACGGCGTTTTCGGGGTATTGCACGGTGAGCAGGTAGGGGTTGCCGCTCTTGGGATCGATCCAATAATTGGGCGCGATCATGCCGTTGGAAGTCAGCGCGGTGATGACGTTGTCGATGATTTCTTTTTGTGAAAGACCGAGCAGGCCCGCTTTTTCGCGGTCGATGTCGAGCTCGAGCGCGGGATAGTCGATGTCTTGAGGAATAAGAACGTCGCTGACGCCTCTTAGTTCGCGGACCGGACCGGAAAGCTGCTTGGCCACTGCGTAGACTTTGCCGAGATCGTTGCCGCTGACTTGCACGTCAATGGGCGCGGGCAAGCCCAGATTGATGACGGCATCCACGAGGCCGCCGGACTGGAAGTAGGTGCCGAGCTGCGGCAACTTCTGGCTGAGCTGTTCGCGAACGCGGCGCATGTATTCGTAGCTGCCGACTTTGTGGCCTTCCTTGAGGCTGACCTGCACGAAGGCGGTGTGCGAGGCGGAGTTGGGTGTGTAGATGGCGGAAAAATCCGTGGTGATGCCGATATTCGAAACGATGATTTGCAGTTCATCGGAGGGTACGACGCCGCGGATGAGGTCTTCGACCTGCTTCACGTAGTCTTCGGTGAGTTCCACACGGGTCCCGGAAGGAGCCTTGAGGTTGATGACGAACTGGCCGGGATCGGTGCGGGGGAAAAAGGAGACACCGAGAAATGGATACAGCGAGAGGCAGAGGAGAGACACTCCTGCGAGGCCGATCACGGTGGCGGCCGGCTTTAGGAGCGCAGTGCTGAGCGTGCGATCGTACTTGCCGAGCATTTTTTCAAAGTAAATGTTGAATTTCTTTCCGATGGCACCGAATCGCGAGGAGACAAAGTCGTCGCCTACTTCTTCGTCGGCCTGGTGCTTGTTGATGAGCTTGGCGCAGAAGAGCGGGACAACGGTCATGGCGACGAAATAGGACGCGAAGAGTGAGAGGATTACGGCGAGAGCCAGCGCGACGAAAAGAAAGCGGCTGACCCCATAAAGAAAAACCACGGGGAAGAAGACGATGGCAGTAGTCAGCGTGGCGGCCAGAACGGCGAGAGCAACTTCCTGGCCGCCCTTTTCGGCGGCGACTTCCGCAACTTCGCCCATTTCCAGATGGCGGAAGATGTTTTCGAGGACGATGACGGAATTATCGATCAGTCGGGAAAAGGCCAGCGCGAGCCCGCCAAGGACCATGGTGTTGACGGTGCCGCCACCGGCGCTGATAGCCAGAAAAGCGGCGAGGGCGGAAAGCGGGATGGAGAGAAAGACGGCAGCTGTGGCGCGCAGGCTGCCGAGGAAAAGCAGAATCATCAGGCCGGTGAGGACGAGGCCGATGGCGCCTTCGTGCATGAGATTGTTGATGGCGGTCTTGACGAAAAGCGATTGATCGAAGACGACGCGGGTTTTGAGCTGCTTGGGAATGTCGACGAGATTTTTCAGGGCATCCTTGATGCCTTCGACGACGGCGATGGTGTTGGTGTCGCCGCCTTGTTTGAGAATCGGGAGATAGACAGAGGGCTGGCCGTCCACGCGCACGATGTTGGTTTGAATGGCTTGCGCATCAATGGCTTTGCCGACGTCGCCAACGAGCACGGAGGATTGGCCAACGGTTTTGAGCGGCATGGAGTTGATGGCTTTCGCGCTGGGCGCCTGGCTGTTCGAATAGAGGTTGTAGTCGAACGGGCCGATCTTAACGTCTCCGGCGGGGAGAATCAGGTTGCTCTCGTTCACCTGGCGGACGACGTCCATGGGGCTCAACTGGTGGGCTTGCAGCTTCATGGGATCGACGTAAACCATGATCTGGCGATACTTTCCGCCGAAGGGTTGCGGGACGGACGCGCCGGGAACGTTGGCGATCTGGTTTCGAACGGTGTAGCGGCCGAGGTCTTGAAGATCGGTTTCGTTCAGGCCCTGGCCTTTGAGGGTGATCAGGCAGACGGGAAGGCTCGAGGCGTCGAATTTGAGCACAACGGGAGGAAGCGTGCCGGGTGGAAGGCGGCGAAGATCGGCCATCGCGAGATTCGAAATGGTGCTGAGGTCGGCGTCCGCGTTGGTGCCGGGCTGAAAATAGATTTTGATGAGACTCACGCCTGGCAACGAGCGCGATTCGATGTGATCGACGCCGCTGGCCAGAGTGAAGAAGCGTTCGAACGGGTTGGTGATATTGGTTTCGATCTGCTGCGGCGGCATGCCGGAATAAAAGGTGGCGACTACCACGACGGGAATGTTGATGGGCGGAAAAAGATCGACGGGCATGCGCACCAGCGTGACGGTGCCGACGATGGCGATGACCAGGCAGGCGACGATAATCAGGAAGGGATACTTGATGGCGAAGCGGGACATCAGTTTTCGCTCCCGGGCTTCGCGGCCGCGCCGGTCACGTCTTTCGGCTGGATCTTCTGGCCGTTGTGGAATTCGCTGCGATTGCCGATGATCACGCGGTCGCCGTCGGTGAGGCCGGAAACGATTTCGACGCGTTTTTCATCTTCGAGGCCGAGGCGGACGTGGCGCTCTTCGACCATGTTCCGTGCGTTGACGGCAAGCACGGTGGCGTCGTTGCCATTACGGGTGACGGCTTCGAGCGGGATGGTCAGGGCATCTTTTTTCTCGCGCAGTGACAGGCGCGTTTCCGCATACATGCCGGGAATCAGATGGCCATCGCGGTTGTCGAAATCGATTTCGGTTTCCATGGTGCGCGTCTGGCGGTCCAGCGAATCGGCGAAGCGGGAGACTTTGCCCTCGATGTCCTGCTGTAGAGCCTGCACGCGCACTTTGACGGGATCGCCGAGGTGAATCTGCGCGGCGACGGATTCAGGAATTGCCAGGACGAGGCGAAGTTTTGACGTCTGCGCAAGGCGCACGACGGGCAAGGCCTGCGTGCTCGAGGAAGTTCCTGCCTGGATGAGCGCTCCGGTATCGGCATAACGATTGGTGACCACGCCCGCGAAGGGCGCAACGATGTGCGAATAATTCGAAAGCGCGGCGAATTGCTGCTGATTGGCCTGCGCGACTTCCAGCTGCTGCTGCGCGGAGGAAAGCGCGGCCCGCGCGCTCGAAACCTGCGCTTCGGTCTCCAGATCCTTGGCCTGGGAGTCGTCCACTTCCTGCTGTGCGACCAGGCCGGCGCGGGAGTCGGCGGCTTGCTTCAGGCGTGCGTAGGCGGAGTGCGCTGCGGCATGCGTGGACTGCGCGCGCTCGACGTCGCTTTGCGCGCGATGGATCTCTTCCTGCGCGCGGCGCACGGCGGCGTCCGCGCCGGCAAGCTGCGCGGCCAGCTCGGGAATCTCGAGGACGGCGAGCGTCTGGCCTTCCTTCACGCGATCGCCGACGTCGACGTAGATTTTGCGGATGTAACCGGCGACCTTGGCGTGGACGTCGACGTCCTGGAACGGTTTGAACTCGCCAGCGATCGTCAGTGCGTTGTCAAAACTCCGGCGTTCCACACGGGCGACTGCGGCTGGAGTCTCTCCCGCAGCCGAGAGAGGATGATTTGGGTCATCCGCTTCGCTCGGCGTTCGAACGGTCCAGCGCCAGAACAGGAGAGCTGCGCCAGCGACCAGAATCACGGCAATCGATAACTTTTTTGTAGTCATTCTTCATTCCAAAGGCCAGGTGAAAAGCCGCATCAGTTGAATAGTGCCGGCTCAAGACACCCGCAGAATTCCTAGCTCGACGCAAAACAAAATGGGCCGACTGCTTTAGATGACTGGGAGATTCTTCTTCAGCAAGGGCAAATGAGAGGAATTAGGAAACAGGAGGCGGACGGAACCACAAACTTTCAGCAAAAATCTGCGGCTGGAAATCCAGGGGCTCTTGCTGGGGAACTCGGGTATGCGCAACTGGCGCAGCAGCAGGCGCGACGGCTTCAAGAACAGCTTCAAGCGGGGTGGAAACTTCCGGTTGCACTTGCGAAACGCGGCTCAACTGCAGCTCGGAGGAGGCTACGGTTGCGCGAAAACTTGGCGGATGCTGCACCTTGAGAACCGGCGACGAGCCATAAACCGTAAGAAAAGGATTGTAGAAAAACAGCACGGAAAGGAAGAAGCAAACGCCCGCGCAAAACGGCGAAGCGGTTCTCTTCCCAGCGGAATGATCTGTCCAGCGCATGACTTTTCTACTTCAACGATAGTTAAGAATGCGTGTTGGGGTCAAGGGGATGTCTGGAGGATGTGCGGTGTTCGCGGGAAGGGGGGAGAAGGGGACCGGTGCCAGGGGTGAACCGGTCCCCGGGTAGGACTTGGATTGAAGATCAAGCGCGCTCAGTATCTCCGACCGGAGTCACTTCCGGATGAAGGGAACGTGAATTCTGCGTAACGTCTGAATCGTCCTCGACGAGCGGTGCGGATGGCTCCGGGAGCACGGCAAGGCCGCGGCCGTGGCGGACATCCAGACCGCGAACCCAAAAAATGATGGCTTCGGCGATGTTGGTGGCGTGGTCGGCGATGCGTTCGAGGTGGCGGGTGGCCAGAATGAATTGCAGGCCGGGGCTGACGAGGGTGGGCTCCTGGGTCATGCGCTGGAGGAGCTGCTCGAAGATGCGGTCCCGGTATTGATCGACGACGTCATCGCTTTCGAGGACCAGCGTGGCCATTTCGACGTTTCGAAAGATGAGGGCTCCGAGGCTCTTGCTGACCATGGCGCGTACGGCGCCGGCCATGGGAGCGAGTTCCTCTGGGATTTTCGCGTCTGGCATTTCTCGGAGGGAGATGACGCGCTCGGCGAGATTCACGGCGAGGTCGCCGATGCGTTCGAGGTCATTGGTGATTTTCAATGCGGCGACGATGAGGCGCATTTCGTCGTCGCTGAAGGAGCCGCGGCGGAGGAGGCGGATGGCGTGCTCGTCGATGACGATTTCCATTTCGTTGATGCGGGGCTCGAGGAGAAAGACTTCACCGGGGAGGGCGGACGTTCGGGAATTCTCCAGGCTGACGATGGCGTCGAGCGCGCGATTCATGGCGCCTTCAACGGTGCGAGCCATGGAGACGAGATAGTTCACCAGCGTGTCGTAGAGAACGACTTCGGTGAGTCCTGGGGTGGAGAATCCTGCGGCAGAGGCCATGTGTTCCCTTCCCGAGTGGCGGGACGGAAGGCACACCCGCGCTCGTAAGCACGAGTGTGGAGCGAACATCGTTACAGTTTGTTCACGCAAATGTGAAAATGCGGCGAAGAATGAAACCACGGAGAACTGCGGAAGCGGGGAAGAAGCGTGCACCCGAGACCTTACCCAAGACCCAGGTTTACAAACCAAACTTGGGGCACCCAAAACCGTCCGATCAGCGGCTAACGCCCGGCGCGGGGAGCAGCGCGTTCTGCGTCGAAGAGGGGAACGGTGAAGTGAAACTGCGAGCCCTGGCCGACTTCGCTTTCGACCCAGATGCGGCCGCCGTGGACTTCGACGAGATGCTTGGCGATGGCCAGGCCGAGGCCAGTGCCGCCGACTTCGCGGGAACGCGCGACATCGACGCGGTAGAAACGCTCGAAGATGCGGGGCTGGTCGGTTTGCGGAATGCCGATGCCCGTGTCGGAAACCGTGAAGGTAACTTCGCTGCCATCGGCCGAGGCACTGAGCATGATCTGGCCGCCGGGTGGCGTGTATTGAATCGCGTTATCGAGCAGGTTTTGCAGGACTTCGGCGAGACGGCGGCGGTCCGCGGCGATATCCGGCAGGCCCTTTGAAAGATTAACGGAAATGCGCAGGTCACGTTCGGCGGCGGGGCGTTGGGCGGTTTCGACGCAGCTTTCAACGAATTGAGAAATGCCGACGCGGCGAATCTCGAGGCCGAGGCGGTCGGCATCCATCTGCGACAAGCGGAGGAGATCATCGGTGAGGCGGGCGAGGCGGCGGGAATGCTCCAGGATAATCTCGAGAAAGCGGACGCGATTCTGCGGATCATCGAGGGCGCCGGCGAGTAGGGTTTCCGCGAAGCCCTGAATGGCGGTGAGGGGCGTCTTGAATTCGTGGGAAACGTTAGCGACGAAATCGCGGCGGATGCGCTCGAGCTTGCGCAGGTCAGTGACGTCGTGGAGCACGATAACCGCGCCGGAAGTTTCCGCGGCGCGGACGGAAGCCACGGTGACCGCGAAGAAGTGCTGGCGCAGCGTGCCGGTAACGATTTCCGCTTCGACGCGCGGCTCCCCTTTCAAAACCTGGCGCACCGCTTCAAGCAGCTCGGTTTGCCTCACAACTTCGACGAGGGCGCTGCCGGACTGCGGCGGTACGTCCAGACCCAGAATCTCAGCAAAGCCCGGATTGGCAAAGAGCAGGCGTTCCGAGGCGTTTACGACCGCGACCCCTTCCACCATGCTTCCAAGAATCGCGGAAGAGAGATTGCGCTCTTCAGTGATCGTACGGATGGAGCGGTCCAGCCGGGCGGCGGTTTCATTTAGCGAGGCCGCCAAAGCTTCCATGGCGTCTCCGGAGCGGTCGGCTTCAATGGGACGAAAATCTCCTTCCGCGACGCGGTGCGAAAACTTTGTGAGGCGGTCCACTCGATCCGAAAAGGAGCGGGAGATCAGCAACGAGGCCACGCCGGTTACCAGGAGCATCACCAAAGAGGCCAACCAGAGGCGCTTGCGGAATTGCCACAACTCCTCGTCCACCGTCTGCAGAGGCAAGGCAAAGCGCAGGACTACGGGAGGACCGTTGGCAACGGACAGGCGCACGGCGTAGTACAAGAGGTCGCGATTGATGGTGACGCTGTGGCGAATGGATTGGCCGTCACCTTTTGCGAAGGCATCGCGAATCTCCGGGCGGCCGGCGTGATTTTCCATGGTGGAGGGATCGGATTGAGAGTCGGCGAGCACCAGGCCGTCGGAGGTGATGACGGTGACGCGGACACCGCTGGCTGCCATCTGCGCGACCCAATCCTTCAGAGGAGCACGATCCAGCGGTGCGTTTGCGCCGGGAGCGATCGCCAGACTTTGAGGAGGGTGTGCCAGAGCGATGCGGGCAATGGCGGAGAGTTCATCGAAACCGCTGCGCTCATAGTCATGCCTGAGAGAGCGTTCAGCGTAGTAATCGACCGGCACCAAGACTGCGATGAGCAGTGCGAAGAAAGCGAAGCCGAGTTTCCAGAAGAGATTAAGCCGCACGAGTTTCAAACAGATAGCCCGCGCCGCGAACGGTCTTCAGATGCAGGGGATTCTCGGGATCGGATTCGATTTTTTCGCGCAACCGCCGGACGTAGACGTCCACGCTGCGCGGGGTGACAAAGCGATCCGTTCCCCAGACCGCATCCAGCAACTGATCCCGTGTAAAAACGCGGTTCGGGCGCGAGGCAAGATAATACAACAGGCGGAACTCCAGCGTGCTGAGAGAAACGGGCTTGCCGGAGTGGCTGACGCGGTAGGAGGCCGGATCGATGGCCAATTTGCCAATCTCGATGACGCGCGGTGAATCCGCGGGCGGCTCGGCTCGGCGAAGCAAAGCTTTGACGCGCGCGAGGAGTTCGCGCGGGCTGAACGGCTTGGTGACGTAATCATCCGCGCCCATTTCGAGGCCGACGACGCGGTCAGCTTCCTCGCCGCGCGCGGTCAGCATGAGGATGGGAAGACGATTGAGCGAATCGTCGCGGCGAATCTCGCGGCAAATCTCCAGGCCGGAAAGTTTCGGGAGCATGAGGTCAAGGAGCAGAAGATCGGGCGGCGTCTTCTTGAGCGTGCTCAGGCCGGTGCTGCCGTCGTGGGCGGCGCTGACCTGAAAGCCTTCGTTGGCCAGATTGTAACGGACCAGCTCGACGATATCGCGATCGTCTTCGATGATCAGTACGCGTTTCATGCTGTGAGATCGCATCGCAGGCCGGCTTGGTAAAAGTCTACCGTAGGGCGGCGAATTGCGATAGGAGTTGGGAAGTTTTTGAGCATTGGGGACTTGTCGTAACACGATTGATTGTCGCAGGTGAACGGCGTTGTCAGGTAACGCGGTGTTTACATGAATGTGAATGGAGTGTGAATGCCGAATCGGGCTTGGAAACCAATCCCACCCTTCAATGTGCGCCTAGTCGCTGCCTGCCGTTGTGAAAGCTAAGGCAAGAAGCGTTTTCTGTTCCAGCTCATGCGCTTTGGCAGAGCCGGTGGCGGGGCTGGCGCTGCCGGAGCGCTTGACGGAGCGGACACGCAAACCGCTGGCCTTCGCGAGGCGTTCCAGGCGCGGCAGAATGTAGAAATGCGCGCCCATGTTGGCAGGTTCTTCCTGGACCCAGACGATCTCGCGCGCGTGGGGATGCTCGGCGATGGCGGCGGTGATTTCCGCGCGTGGTAGCGGATAAAGCTGGTCGAGGAAGAAGATAGCCGTGCTGGTATCTTTGCGGCGGCGGCGTTCTCCGCGCAGCTCGTGACCGACTTTGCCGCTGGCGATCAGGATGCGCTTGGCATCCTGGACTTCGCCGTCGGGAACCAGAGGCAGAAACCGCGGACGCGTGAATTCCTCGATCTTTGAGCTGGCGTCGGGATGGCGCAGCATGCTTTTTGGCGTGAAAACGATGAGGGGCTTGCGCCAGGGGCGGCACACTTGCCGCCGGAGCATGTGGAAATATTGCGCGGCTGTGGAGGGCTGGCAAATCTGCATGTTGTCTTCGGCGGCGAGCTGCATGAAACGCTCGAGGCGCGCGCTGGAATGTTCCGGGCCCTGGCCTTCGTAGCCGTGGGGAAGAAGCAAGACAACGCCGGCCGGCAAATTCCACTTATCCTCGCCAGCGCTGATGAACTGGTCGATGATGACCTGCGCGCCGTTGGCGAAATCGCCAAACTGGGCCTCCCACAAGACGAGGGCCTCAGGATAATCGCGGCTGAAGCCATATTCGAATCCGAGGCAGCCCGCTTCGGAAAGAGAAGAGTTGTGAATCTCGCAGAAGGCTTGCTGCTTCGAAAGATGCGAGAGCGTCAGGTAATTGTGCTCGGTTGCCGTATCGATGAGCACAGAGTGACGCTGGCTGAACGTGCCACGCTCCGTATCCTGTCCCGTGAGGCGCACGGGGTTGCCGTCGAGAAGCACAGAGCCGAACGCCAGCGCTTCGGCGAAGCCGTAATCGACGGCACGCTTGCCGTGGCCCATTTCCGCGCGCTGTTCGAGGAGCTTGGCGATTTTCGGATGAATATGAAAACCCTCGGGCACGCGCACGAGGCCGTCGGTAATTTCGGCAAGTTTCTCAGGCGTGAGGCCGGTATCGACTTCATAGGAGCTTTCGTAGCGGCCGTGCTGATAGGGCGACCAGTAATCCGGAAGTTTGCGAAGATGCGGCATCTTTCTTATGGCGCGGGCTTTGGCCTGCTCTTCTTCGTATTCCTTGCGTATGGCGTCCACCATCAGGGACGAGTCGATGCCGGCGCTCTCGGCGTAAATCTTCCAGAGCGAGGCGTGATTCTTGATGCGCTCGTAGAGCAGCGGCTGGGTGATGGTGGGATCGTCAACTTCGCTGTGGCCGTGGCGGCGGTAACCGATGATGTCCACGACGACGTCGCTGCTAAACGTTGCGCGATATTCGGCGGCGAGTTTTCCGATGCGCACCACGGCGTCGGGATCTTCCCCGTTGACGTGGAAGATGGGCACGGACTGGCGCTTGGCGATATCGGCAGCGAAGCGCGAAGAATGTTCCTGCACAGGCCGGGTCGTGAAGCCGATCAAGTTGTTCACGATGATGTGAATGGTGCCGCCCACGGTGTAGGCCTTCAGGTCGGCGAAATTCAGCGTCTCCGCAAAGACGCCCTGGCCTGCGAACGCGGCGTCGCCGTGCATCACAATGGGGACGACTTTGTTGAGCGTTTCCCGTGAACGGTCAACATAGGGGCCGCGCAATCCGTAGCGCGTTTGCTTCGCGCGTACACGGCCGACAGCGACGGGGTCGACGGCTTCCAGATGGCTGGGATTCGAAACGAGGTGGATGCCGATCTGTCTGCCGGCGGTGGTGACGTAGGTGCCCGTTGCGCCCACGTGATATTTCACGTCGCCTGCGCCGAGCACGCTGCGCGGATCGACATCTTCAAAGCCAGCGACGACTTCGTGCGGCGTCTTGCACGCGGCGTGGACCATGACGTTCAGGCGGCCGCGATGGCTCATGGCCATAACGGATTCGAGTGCGCCGTGTTCGCCAGCGGTGCCCAGGATGGAATCGAGCAGCGGAATTAGCGCGGTAACGCCTTCGAGAGAAAAACGCTTGGTGCCCAGGTAGCGCGCCTGCAAAACCTGTTCGAAGAGGTCGGCGCGAATGAGGCGCTCCAGGATTTTTTTCTGGTCGACTTCGGTTGCGGGCGCTTCGAGGCGCTCGGCGATCCAGCGCCGCCGCTCCGGCTCGGCCAGGTGCATGAAATCAGCGCCGATGGTGCCGCAATAGATGCGGCGCGCTTCGTCGGCGGCTTCGCCGGAGAACCCATCGAGGTCGGGGGACTTGAGGGGTTCGAACAAGCCGAGAGGATCGAGGGTGGCTTCCAGATAACCCCAGCGGCGGAAGGCGTCGAAAACGCGTTCGCGCTCTTCGTTGCTCGAGGCTTTCGCGGGAGCCGCCGCGCTGGACTTCTTAGTCGCTTTCGGCGTTTTCGGTGGGTGCTCTTCTTCTAGTGTCGTACGGTGTGCCATAAATCAGCTCTTTGAACGTTCTATTTTGCCACAGAACCCCCTCGGACTGCTCGGGGAGGCGCGTTAGGCTTACCTTTTCGCAGTACAATTGCCTGGGCAGGCTCAATGAAATCCAAGCTCATCCTTGTCGCGGTCTTAATGCTCTTCTCGGGAACCGCATTACGCGGCCAAGAGACAATTTGCGAACTGTTCTCGCACCTTGTAGAAGGCGCCGACGGAAGTAAGGCAATACTTACAGGTGATTTGATAATTTCTAAGGATCTGGCCGCTATTGGTGCAGCCGATTGCGACAACCGATACATTTCGAACCACTACGTTTGGCCCACGGGCCTTTCGCTGCGACCCTCCCCCGAAATCACTCATGAGAGACTTCAGCAATTTCGCGAGGCCGCTGCAAAGGCCGATGGTCTGCGACAAGCAGGCAAAACTGTGGGCGCGTCAGGAACTTTTTCGGGTCGACTGCGGATGGTGCCATCCGGGGGCTATCCAGGTGAACTTATATTCGACTCATTCGAAAACCTCTCAGTCGAGGCGCTGCCTGATCCCGGCACTTTACCAATAATTCCCATCTGCGAGCTTTTCCAGAATCTCTCGGCATGGAAGGGAAAGCGCATTGCCGTGCGCGGCGAGTTTGTCAGCACGATGGAAGGAGCTTGGATATCAGGCCGTTGCAAGGGAGCATTTGTCACGAATGGATATCGCTGGCCCGTTTTTCTCACTTTCGGGGAGCCAGCCCACTACTCAACCGAAAACGCAAAGCTCTATGCGACCAAGTGGCCACCGGTGCCCGAAGGCGAGGAGGCCCTAGAAAGCAGGTACAGCGTGGTTAAGACCGCAACCTTCGTGGGGCTCTTGCGAATGAAGTCGGAATATTCCGCCGTCTGTAGAGAAGATGGTACCTATATCACAAGTGGCTTTGGTCACTTGGGCGGGGCGGCGGCAGAACTGGCCGTTGAGAGGGTTCTGAATTTTGACCTTTCCCTGCCTCCAGGTAGTGTCGCAGACGGCGACTACGAAGAAGAACGCTGCGTGCCACCAAACCTTCCTGCGCTGTGCGCGACAGTCCAGTCATTGGAACGAGCGGCCTCGCTGGGATGCGTCGACCAGCTTCGTCAGTTCCTGGCGAAGGATGGCATCGACAGCAAAGATGGAAGCGAGTCAAAGGCTCTAAATAACGCCATCCGCTCCGGCAACGAAGGCATCGTCAAGCTGTTAATCCAAAGCGGGGCGCCTGTAAATCCAACGCAGGTAAGCTTCTCGCCGCCTCTATCCGAGGCCACAAACTGGCGACGAATTGGAATTATGAAATTGCTCCTCAAATCCGGGGCCAAAGTTGATGGCCTGGACTCTTATGGACAAACGTATCTAGCCAGTTTCGGATACTTTTTTCCGCAGGTTTTGAGAATCCTCCTGGAAGCAGGAGCGAATCCCAACGCGACAGCCCGGGAAGGCGAAACAGCGCTCATGCAGGCCGCAGGCTTTGGTTACGAAGAATCGGTGAAGATCTTGATCGAGCATCATGCTGACGTGAATCTCAGGGATCATAAGGGCCGCACCGCTTTGATGCACGCTGCAGTGGGAGGCCACGTTGACGCTATACCTCTTTTGCTTGAGGACGGCGCTGATCCAAATGCCCGCGACTCCGAGGGAAAGACGGCACTCGACTTTGCGCGGACATCAAAGAACCTCGCAGCAATGAAACTTTTGTCAGCGGCATTGAAAGAATCCGATTAACCACTTCTCGAGGACCCATTACAGAAGTTGCTTCAGTGGCAGAAACTAATGCGCAATGTGTCGGGGAGCAATGATCCTCTACAAAGACTGGACGAGGGATTGGAGGCGGCGGGCGATTTCGTCGGGGGGCGTGCCGGGAGGGAAAGTGACGGGCGTGCCGATGCGAACGGTGATTTCGCCGAGGCGGGCGAGGCGGCGATGGGCGCGCTTCATTTTCCAGACGCCGTCTAGGCGCATGGGGACGATAGGGATATTGAGATTTTCGGCGAGCAGGCCGATGCCGCTTTGGAAGGGGGCCATTTCGCCGGTGGCGGAGTTGTTTACTTCGCCTTCGGGGAAGACCAGCACGCTGTAGCCGCGGTCGGCGGATTCGCCGGCGAAACGAAAGCTTTCTCGAAAGCCGGAGAATTGCGGCAGGGGAAATACGTTGAAGAGCGGCGTGACCAGCCAGTAGCCGAGCTGGTAGGCCCAGCGCTTGAGGAAGAACCACTCTTGTGGCGGCTGGCGCATTTCTCGAAGCGTTTCGCCGCCCATGGCGATGGCCAGGCGATGGCGGTAACGCCGCGGCATGGCGGCGAGGATCAAGCCGATATCGGCGCGGCGGGTGATGTGATTGGAGATCACCAGCACGGGGCCGCGGAGATTGCGAAGGTGTTGGCGACCGATGATTCTGGGGTGGCCGAGGAGTTGCGTGGCGGGCCAAACCAGTGCGTAATACACCGCGAGGCGCAGCCAGCGGATTGGTTCGCGTTGCGTCCAGCGAGGGTAAAGGTATTCGGTGTGCTGGGCTGAGGGCTGGTGCAGGAGGCGCTCGACATCGGCAACGGTCTTGGCGGTGGAGAAGGCGGTTTCGTTGAGTTCCACGTGGAACTTCGTTTCGAGAGCGCTCCTCAGCTCCACCCGGTCGAGGGAGGAGAGATTTAATTCTTTCTCAAGATGATCGGTAGCACGAGCAGGAGAGGGCGCGAATTTCTCTAAAAGTTCAAGCAAGGGGCTTGCATCCGCATCCGATGAACTGCGCGCGTGCGGCTCACTGAGAATTTGCGCGGCGCGTGCGGAGATGATCGACTGGCGCGGTTTTCCGGTGGAGGTACGCGGAAAATCGGGTTCGGGCCAGACGATCCAAGAGCGCATGCGCTGGTATTCGGCAAGGTTAGCGTTAGCGGCTTCGATGGCGCCTCGCGCTGCCGCGTCGCCGTCCGAAGGCAATCCATTCAGAAGAAGAATTGCGCAGGGTTCTGCGTTGCCACCATGCTCCAACGGAATGACGACGCCATCGCGCACCGCAGGCTGCTTTTTGATAGCGATCTCGAGGTCTTCCGGATAAACGTTTAGACCAGCAGGCGTGACGATGACGTTTTTCTTGCGGCCGCGAAAACGAAGATTGCCCTCGGTGCCGAGTTCTCCCAGATCTCCGGTGCGGAGCCAGCCGTCGTTTTCTTCGGGAGCTTGCCACGGCGCGCCTTTCTCCCAATAACCTGTCGAAACATTTTCGCCGCGAACGAGGATTTCGCCGTCTGCGGCCAGCTTGAATTCGCGGCCGGGCAAGACTTTGCCGATCGAGCCCTGCGTCGCGCGGAACGGATGATTGAGGCTGATGAGCGAAGCGGTCTCCGTCATCCCGTAGCCTTGAACGACAGCGTAGCCCATGCACTTGAAGAAATTTTCAGTGTCGTTCGAAAGCGCAGCACCGCCGGAGATGAAGGCCCAGAATTTCCAGCCGAAGCGGCGGTGAATGCGGCGAAACATCCAGGCACGCCGCAGAAATTTCTTCCCATCCGCTTTTTCAAAAGACCGTTTCAGCCAAGACGTCTGGCCGCACGCTTCGAGATCGCGCTCGATTCCGGAATGCAGCGCATCGAGCATGCGTGGGACGGCGATCAGCGCGGTAGCGCGTTCGCGCTTTGCCGTTCGAATGATTTCCGCTGGATTCGCGGACGGTTCGAAAACCACCGTGGCGCCGATCAGCGGCGGGACGAACAGCGCCATGAATTGCCCAAAGACATGGCTCAGCGGGACGAGAGAAACAAAACGCAACGGATGAAGCCAGCGCTCATACTTGCGGTACGGATCGATGCCGCGTTCCAGCGGCTCCAGATTCGCCAGAAAATTGCCGTGAGTGAGCACCACGCCGCGCGGCTCGCCCGTTGTGCCGGAAGTGTAAAGGATTTCGGCGATCGTGCTTCGCGTGGACGCATCACCGGGATCCACGCCGGCTTCATGTGGCCGGTTGGGTGTGGTCGCAACGTCGTGAAGATCATTGATGACCATCGACGGTGGCGCGCCAGGAAGTTCCGGCTGCTGGCGGTCGCGCAGGATGAGCTTCACGCCTGCGTCTTTGATCGCGCGTTGAACAAAATCGGACGAAGCCGCCGAGTCCATCGGCACGACGATGGCGCCGCGCAGCAGGATTCCCCAAAAACACGCGACCCATTCCGCGGAATTGGGGCCCAAAAGCAGGACGCGATCGCCGGGAGAAATTCCGCGACCCGCGAGTGCATGACTCCAGAAAAGAACGTGCGCATAAAGCTCGGCATACGTCATCTTTTCCCGACGGTAGCCGCGTCTTTGGACGACAGCCACGTCGCCCGAGAAACGCCAGAAATCGGCGAAGAGACTGAGCAGGTTTTTTCGCGGCATCGTGGATGCGGTTCCTAGGACCTCTGGATGGCTTGATTCTACGCCCGACCTGAGCGCCGCATCATAAGGAAGGCTTTGACTCTGCTGATTCATAAAATGGTACAGGCTTCAGCCTGTGCTACCAGGGGAGCACGTCCCGTGCCACCGAGGAACACGTCCTCGCATCCGAGTACAGGACGTTCAGCGAACGGCTACAATGTCGGTTACAATAGAAGGGGCTGGGGGACCGTCGGCGTACCCCAACCTTATTAAACTGAAGCGGAGACGATGCCGGTACCTATTTCACAAGCTTGGACAGTCGCAACCTACGTGCTGAAGCAGAAGCTCGCGGGGCGCAAGCGGTACCCGTTTGTGCTGATGCTGGAGCCGCTCTTCCGCTGCAACCTGGCGTGCGCGGGCTGCGGCAAGATCCAGTATCCCGCGCACATTTTGAAAACGGAATTGACCCCGGAAGAATGCTTCAAGGCCGTGGACGAGTGCGGCACGCCGATGGTGTCCATCCCCGGCGGCGAGCCGCTGATGCACTCGCAGATCGACAAGATCGTTGAGGGGCTGGTGGCGCGGAAGAAATACATTTATCTGTGCACCAACGCGCTGCTGCTGAAAGAAAAACTCCATCTCTTCAAGCCCAGCAAGTATCTGACCTTCTCTGTTCACATGGACGGGCAGAAAGAGCATCACGATTTTTCCGTTTGCCGCGTTGGCGGCTACGACCTGGCCGTCGACGGGATTAAGGAAGCGCTAAAGCAAGGCTTCCGCGTCACCACCAACACGACGCTCTTCGATGGCGCCGATCCCAAGAGCGTCCGCGCCTTCTTCGACGAAATGATGGAGCTGGGCGTCGAGGGCATGATGCTCTCGCCGGGATATTCGTACGATAAAGCGCCAGACCAGAAGCACTTCCTTGGACGGGCGCGCACGCGGCGCCTTTTCCGCGCGATTCTGGCCAATCGCAAGAAGAGCTGGCAATTCAACCAATCGCCGCTGTTCCTCGAATTTCTGATGGGCAAGGGGAATCATGCCTGCACGCCGTGGGGCATGCCGACGTATAACGTCTTCGGCTGGCAAAAGCCCTGCTACCTGTTGCAGGACGGCTATACCGATACGTTCCAGGAGCTGCTGGACACCACCGAGTGGCAGAATTACGGCACGGAGTCCGGCAATCCCAAGTGCGCGAATTGCATGGTGCACAGCGGCTACGAAGCGACCGCAGTGGATTACACGTTCAGCAGCTTGCGCGGGCTGTGGGCCACTGTGAAAGCCAGCTTGTCCACGACGTATCCCGATCCCGATGCTCTTGCGATGCTCAATGAGCCGGTCAAGCCCGTGCATTCTTATAACCCGCTGGTGCAAATCGACTCCGGCAAGAGCCAGCTAGAAGAGACGCGCGCGTGACGGGTCCGCGGCACGCCGACCGTCCCAGCCATACCGAGGGCTCGCCTATCGACCCCGATCTGCTGGAAGTAGCGCCTGGAACGAAACATGAAGGCATCCAGGGCTGGGTGCCGCAACTCGCCACAGAAGAAGAACTGCGCATCGCGCTTGAAAAAGCGTTCGACTATCGTGGCGACGTGACGCTGACCCTCAAAGACAGTTCAAAAATCGAGGGTTACATTTTCGACCGCGTGAGCGGCGCGACGCTTGCCGCAAGTTTTGTGCGCGTTTTGCCGAAAGATTCCAGCCAGCGCGTGAAGATCGCCTACGCGGACATCGCCGCTTTGGCCTTCTCCGGCCGGGACACTGCCGCCGGGAAGAGCTGGGAGGCTTGGGTACACAAATATTGGGAAAAGAAGGCCACTGGGGAGGGCGATCTAAGCCTGGAGCCCGAGGCGCTGGATTAGCTACTTTTCAGTCCCACCCGGCCGCATGCCTTGCCCAAGTTCAGTGTAACAACTTTATTTGCAACATCTTACAAGAACTATCCCATTGGATTCTCAGCGCCTCTCCACGTGGACAAACCCTCTGTTTTGTGGTATTATTCTTTAGCGTTTGTTGCTCTTGTTTTGGCCTTTGGCTCGTTCGATTGGGCTGCAAGAACTGACTTTGCGGCCTTTTTTTGCGGGTTGAGGGTGTCCAGCCACTGGGGGGAGACTGCTTCGCAGTCGCCAGCACACGGACCAGGAGAAGCAAAGCAATCCAAAGATCGTCGGCTTGCACTCAGTCAAGGCCGCGCACGTGAGGTTGGGCAGTGAAGGAACAAGGAACGGTGAAGTGGTTTAATGCTTCGAAGGGATATGGGTTCATCCAGCGCCAAACAGGAGAAGATGTTTTCGTACACTTCTCCGCGATTCAGATGGATGGTTACAAGTCCCTGAATGAAGGCCAGTCAGTGGAGTTTGAAGTGACCAAGGGTCCCAAAGGCCTGCAAGCGGAAAACGTTACAAGCGTTTAGCGCGTGATTTTGCGGCACACGACCCGGTACCAGTGGGTTCGCCTCACGAGATTCGAATCAAAAGTTTCAGAGAGTGGCCAAGGAGGGCGTTGTGCAAGTAATGCAAGAAGGTCAGACCATCAAGCATGAAGTGTACGGCCTGGGAATCGTGACCGCTTCCGACCAGGAACGCACCGCAGTGGATTTTGACGATCACGGCGCCAAGCTTTTCGTCACCAGCATCATGACCGCCGAACTGATCGGCGAAGCTCCGGCCACGCCGCCCAAGACCAAGCGTCGCCGCAAGGCTTCGACGGTAGCCAAGGCCGCCAAAAAAGCCGCGGCCGCTGCAGCAGCCAGCCGCTCGTAAGTTTCTCTGCTCCAAAAAGAACACCTCTGTGCCACACCGGCTCAGGGGTGTGCCCGTTCGTATTCCCGGCTCCAATTCCGGGGTTATGATAGGTTGTGCTTATGAAGAAGATTGTGATCCTCCTCGGCGTCATCCTGCTGGTTCTTGGCGTGATCGGACTGGTGCACCCCAGTTTCAAATACCACCAGCAGGAAGAAGTGGCAAAAATTGGGCCGATTAAAGCGACAGTCGATGAGGAGAAGACCGCGGTGATTCCTCCGGCCGTCTCGATCGTGCTGCTGGTCGCTGGGATCGGGCTCGTCGTGCTTGGCCCTCGGATTAAATAGCAGCTTTTGGCCCGATTCGCCCGCGTAGTATTCAGTTCGTACCTTCCTCTTCCTTTCATCGCTTACAGCTACGCCGCGCTGCGTGGCAAACGCGTTGACATCCACCTCCAACAGGTCTAATTAGGAGTTACTGGGAACCATCCATCGGGGATTCGTTTTTAAAGACGGAGAAGAAAATGAAACAGTGCGCCCTGAAATCCATTTTCGGGCTCAGTTTGCTGTGTGGTTGTGTCTTTGGTGGTCTTGCGCCGGCACGAGGCCAGGGCACGCCCGGGGTAACGGAGAAAGAGATCGTCATCGGATCGTGTTCCGCTCTGGAGGGGCCGTCTCATTTCCTGGGCACCGAGACGGTGAATGGCGCTAAAGCCTACTTCGCCATGATCAATGACGCCGGAGGCGTGGACGGCCGTAAACTCACGCTGGTGGCTTACGACGACAGCTACGATCCGGCAAAGACGCAAGCTTGTTTCGACCGCTTGATGGAACAGAAGGTATTTGCTCTGGGGTTCTTCGTCGGAACCCCCACGGCCGTGAAGTACGTCCCTATGGCGGAAAGCGCCAAGATTCCGCTAGTTGGACTCTTCACCGGCGCGCAAACGCTGTACACGCCGCTGCGGCATTGGGTGGTAAACGTGCGCGCGTCGTACTTCGATGAAACCCGCGAGCAGATCGATGGCATGTGGAGCACTCTGAGCTACAAGAAAATTGGCGTGATTTATCCGGAGGACGCGTTTGGCGCGGCGGTGCTCGAAGGTGTGAAGGCCGCGCTGAAAGCTCATGGCTCCGAGCCCGTTGCTGTCGCCTCGTATCAACGCCAAACGGCGCAAGTGGGCGGAGCCATCGACACGGTGCGCGCAGCAAAGCCGGATGCCGTCGTGGTAGTCGGACCTTCGAATACCGTTGCGCCAATCCTCAAGCAGTCTCACGCAAAAGGCTGGAAGCCGCTATTCCTCACCGTGTCATTCGTCGGTACGGACGAGTTGATCCTGGAGGCGGGGGCGGACGCCGAAGGTATGGTCATCACCCAGGTGGTGCCGCCGTATTACCTAACGGACTTGAAGAGCGTTGCGCTTTATCGCCGCACGATGACGAAATATATTCCCTCCGCTCAGCCAAATTTCGTGAGCCTGGAAGGATTCGTCGATGCCATGGTGCTGGTGGAAGGACTGAAGCGCGCCGGGAAGGACCCGACGCGCGAAGGACTGATTCGCGGCATCGAGTCGATCCACGATTTCGATGTCGGCCTCGGACCGCAGCTCAAATTGAATTATTCGTCAAAAGAACACAAAGGCTTCGACCACGTCCTTCCTTCCGTCGTCCGCGGAGGCCGCGCCGTGCCCTTCACCGACTGGTCCACCGCCGCCCCCAAATAACCGGACGAGGCACCGCAGATCACTTCCGGTTTGCCGACGAACCGTCCAGAATCATTGCTCGTCGCAGCGTAATCCAAGCTTTCCCTAGATTCGTTAAGTTATTGTTCCTATGGGCGGATTGGCAATCGGCCGTGGGTTGACAACCCGCCTCGCAGAATTGTGAATACTCCCTAATGGCGACTACTGATCGCCGTTTTGGAGTGAAACAGTTCCTTCCACTGAATAAAACGCCATTACTTGGAATGGGGCGCCTGTTCCGCCGATAAAGGAGCTGGCGGGATAGGTGCCACTAAAGACTGCAGTAAAGTGGGCATTCCCACGCGCGTACCGGAATCGGCCGGTTCCCCCTGTGATAGTAATCGTGCCAGAGCCTGTGTTGAAGTTGTTGGGATTTGAAGGACCTTCGGTTCCATCGTAGGTGGCGTTCAAGGAGTCCCCATTCGGAGCCGTCAATATCAGACAGCCGTGCATGGCGGGCGTGGATGAATCTATGGTCTTCTGGAGCGAGAGTGACAAGGCGCCGAGCGTGGAATGACCGGCGCCGTGAGCCTCAACGGCAAGATCCAGTAGCGGTCCCCCGCAGTAAGTCACCGCACCTGTGTTGGGCGTCACCGAGGCCGCTGCTGTGAAAGTTCCCTGGAAGGGCACTCCCTCTTCGGCAAGGGCACCCTTAGGCGCGAGAACGACGGCAATTGTTGCCAGTACTAACAGGCCCAAAGAAATCAAGATCAGATTCCTTCTCGTGACTGAGTTTCGCGACATTTTTCGCTCTCCTTATACAGAGGTTGAACGAAGCGGAGATCGGGGGTAGGATTCACGAAACGCCCGGTCTTCCGCCTGTTTCTTCACGTAGACTTAGCCTGCGGCTATACCGGAAGTCCTCTGGGCGGGCTCATAAATTCTCAAGAGTTCTCACAGATTGCGAGACGGGCCGTGAGCGAGGAAACACCCCGGCGAGCTGCCTTCGAAGGTTTCCACGATTCGTCCACCGGTCCGAAGGAGACGCCAGGCCGGGAGACACTGCGGCTCTACGAATTTGGTCCCTTCCGTCTAGACCCCACCGAACGCAAGTTGCTGCGCGGTGGCGAGATAGTGGCGCTCACACCGAAAGCGTTCGACACCCTGCACCTGCTGGTCCGAAATAGTGGACGCGTGCTAGAGAAGGACGAACTGATCGGGATGCTTTGGCCCGACACGTTCGTCGAAGAGGGCAGCCTATCCAACCACATCTTCTTGCTACGAAAGGCCTTGGGTGAGGACCCAGCGTTCATTGAAACAGTTCCCCGACGAGGTTACCGCTTCGTTGGTGCGGTGCGGCAGTTCCCGGTTGCCGCAGCGGCGCATCTAGAAAAGCCACCCGAGGTGGGCGCTCCTGGTATTGCTTCCCTTCCGCCGAAAGCCGGGCGGCCGCAGCGCAGTCGGGCCGCGCTTGGGATCGCAGCTATTGCCGTGGTGGCTTTTCTGGCGGCTGCGAGCTGGTTTTACAAATTCGCGACGCGGGATGAAGCCATTGACTCGCTGGCGGTCTTGCCGTTCGTGAACGCCAATGCTGATCCAAACAGCGAATACTTAAGTGACGGCATCACCGAGAGCCTCATCAACAGCTTGTCGCAGTTGCCGAATCTGAAAGTGATGTCTCGAGACTCCACTTTCCGCTACAAGGGAAAAGAAGCGAATGCTCAAACCGTTGGCCGTGAACTGGGGGTGCGCGCGATCTTCAAAGGCAGGGTCACGCAGCGAGGAGACACACTGAACATCAGCGCTGAGCTGATAGACGCCCGCGACAGCAGTCACATCTGGGGTCAGCAATACGATCGCAAGCTCGCGGATATGGTCGCTCTCCGGGATGAGATCGCCAGGGAAATGGCGAGCGCCCTGCGTAGGCGTTTAACGGGCGCAGAAGAGAAGCGCCTGACCAAAAGCTACACCGCGAATCCCGAAGCCTATCAGGACTATCTAAAGGGCCGCTTCTGGTGGAACAAACAAACGGAAGAGGGATATAAGAAAGGCATCAAATACTTTCAGCAGGCGATCGCGAAAGATCCTGCCTACGCGCTGGCTTATTCCGGTTTGTCCGATTGTTACAGCTCGCTGGCAGACGGTTTTATTCCTCCGAAGGAGGGATATCTGAAAGCCAAAGATGCCGCGCTGAGAGCCTTGGAGCTTGATGACACCGTCGCCGAAGCTCACAGTTCACTGGCATTAATCAAATCAAGCTATGACTGGGACTGGTCCGGCGCGGACAAGGAGATTCGACGAGCCATCGAACTCAACCCGAGCTATATGGACGCCCACGGATTGCATGCCGTAGTGTTGTGGCAGACCGGACGGCTGGACGAAGCCATCGCCGAGACCAAACGAACCTTAGAGCTTGATCCGCTCTCGCTCGATAATAACGTCACTTTGGGTCTGGAATTCTTTCTGGCACGGCAGTATGACCAGGCGATCGAGCAAGAGGGAAAGGTGCTGGAGTTGGACCCAAACTTCATTCTCGCCTACTACTTTCGCGGCGTGTCCTATCTCAAAAAATCCATGTATAAAGAAGGCATGGTGGATTTTGAAAAGGGCGTGGCGATCTCTCCCGATGACGCAGTGGCGTTAACGGGGCTCGGATACGGCTATGCTGTGACGGATAGAAGAGCAGAGGCGCAAAGGGCGCTCGATAAACTAACCGCGCTCTCGAAGCAAAAATATATTGGAGCCGTATTCATCGCCAAAATTTATACGGGCCTTCGGCAGAAGGAGAAGGCCTTCGAATGGCTGGAAAAGGCTTATGAAGATCGCTCCATAGTAAGTGTCGGATTTATAAAAATGAACCCCATGTTCGATCCGCTGCGCTCAGACCCGCGCTTCGCCGATCTTCTCCGCCGGACGAATCTGCAACCTTGATCGGCAAAACATCTCCTACTGTCGCATGGAAGACGAGCCCGGCACACAGGCGGAGCAGATTCCTCCCGGATCACGGGCAAACCGGAAGTAATGGGAATGAAGGGTGCGAACGGGGGCGTTTCAAAGGGCGTAGCTACTTAATAGCGGATTCGGCTTGGTCGAAGGCGTGGTAGGAAGAGCGCACCAGCGGGCCGGCTTCGACGTGTTTGAAGCCCATGGCTTCGCCGAGGATTTTGTATTCGGCGAATTCATCGGGGTGGACGTAGCGGACGATGGGGAGGTGTTCGCGCGTGGGCTGCAGGTACTGGCCAAGGGTAAGGATGTCCGTGCCCTGCGCGGCGAGGTCCTGCATGGTGGCAAGGACTTCGTCTTTTTCTTCGCCGAGGCCAAGCATGAGGCCGGTCTTCGTCGGCACTTCAGGGTGCGCTTGTTTCGAACGGCGGAGCAGCTCCAGCGAGCGTTCGTAGACTGCGCCTTTGCGCACCTGCCGATAGAGGCGCGGCACGGTTTCCGTATTGTGATTCAGAATGTCCGGGCGCACGGCGAGGACAACGTCCAGGGCGTCCCAATCGCCGCGAAAATCAGGAATCAGGACTTCCACTTTGCAGCCGGGGACGCGCCTGCGAATCTCCTCGATGGTGCGGGCAAAAATGCGCGCGCCGCCGTCGGGCTGATCGTCGCGGTTCACCGAAGTCACCACCGCGTAACGCAAACCCATCTTGGCCACGGCCTCCGCGACGCGAAACGGCTCGTCCTCGTCCGGAGGCCCGACGGGCTTGCCGGAAGGCACCGCGCAAAAGCCGCAGGCGCGCGTGCAGATATCTCCGAGGATCATGAAGGTGGCTGTGCCATGCTCCCAGCACTCGCCCATGTTGGGGCAGCGTGCGCTCTCGCATACGGTATGCAGGTCCAGGGTGCGCATGATGCGCTTCAAGTCCTGGTAGCGCTCGCCGCCGAAAAACTTCACGCGCAGCCAATCCGGCCGCGGATGCGCACCCGGCGCCGGTATCGGCATCGGCGGCGCGTTCGAAATGATGTTGAAGGGTGAGGCCATGGAGTCCGCGTGAAACCCCTATTTTACGTGGTTCTCCCGTCTCGTTCAAACGACACTTTGGCTATGGTGGCACCGGCAACAAAGCCTGCAAATCCCGTATGCCCACTCCCCTGCGACTGGGAACTTCAGTAAAGGATTGGGAGTCCAATTACACGAGTTCAGAGGAGGTACCCGATGCGTCGCCCCGCCTTAGTTGTTCTTGGCCTTTTGCTCTTCTCTTCGACCACGCTCGGTTAGACCACGCCAACAGAGTCACCGACGCTGCTGGCTTTGTTGGCTGAAGTTCGTCAACTGCGCCAAGATCTTCAAACATCCGCGATCGCCGCACGAAAGGCGCAGATTCTCATCTATCGGTTACACGTTCAAGAGGAAGCTGTTGCCCATGCCTCCCAGCGGCTGGAGGAAGCGAAATCGTCAATCGAGCAGTTACGGGCTAGAAGGAAATATCAAGAATTTCAGATCAAGCAGTATGAAAGCATGAAGGATCGAAGCGAGAATGACGCGCAACGCAAGCAATTCGAGGACGCGATCACCCAGCTCAAGGCGCAAATGGAAGCGTTCGTGGCTGAGGATCAAGAGGCGCAAATGAAAGAAATGGACCTCGAACAGCAGTCAAGAACCGAACAGGCAAAACTGGGTCAGTTACAGGATGAATTGGATCGTCTCGACCAAGCAGTGATGAACGCAGCACTTCATGTGACGAGCGCTCATTAGTAGAGTTGGCTTACTTGATTGTTGCCACGCGGCCCCGTGTAGGAAATTTCTGAAACTGCAGGGTGTCGTGGCCGGGCACAACACGGTCGGCAGAACTGGCAAGCTCAATCATGCGTGCCTGGGCCGCAATGTTAGCGGCGTGGTCGGCTTCGCTGAACGTGGCGCTCGCCGCGCGTGTCGCGAGGTTGCGGTACAGATAGCAATTGTCGGAGGCGAGGACAAGGGTTGGATTCCCTTCGACACGCAAATACTGCGACGCATAGGTGTGACGAGAGCCGGTATAGGCGCGAATCCCCGGCAAAATCTCGACATTGTCCCCGTCGACGAGGCGCAACCGGCCCTCCGTATTCAGCTGCACCAGCTGCTTCACATCGTCGGGATCAATGCCGCCGTGATTTCCTCCCGGCTGCCAGGCTTCTCCGGTGTAGTAGCGGTATTCCTCCTTCTGGATCCAAACGTTGGCTTTCGGGAAAAGGTCGATGCCACCCATGTGATCCCAGTGCGCATGGCTGATGACGATGTCCGTCACGTCTTCCGGTTTCACCCCCGCCAGCTTCACCGCTTCATCGGGACGCAGGTAATCGTTCATTGGAAAATACTTGAACCATTTTTCGCGGTGAAATCCGCTATCAAATAAGATTGTCCGTCCGCCACCGCGAATCAGCCAGATGACCATGGCGATATCGACCTTCTCGTCTTTGGGACCTCCTACTACCAATCCCGCGACTGGAAAACCCGGCGAGACGGCATACCGAATGGCCTGGATGGAATACTCCGTTGCGGAAGTCCCCGCGAAAAAAGCAAACGACATCATGGCCAGCAGGAATCGCTTCACGTGAGCCTCACAGGAGCAGGTTATCGAGCGGAGAGCATTCTACTGCGGGCAAGAGTGCGCGGCGAAGACAATCGTTGCGCACGAATCTATGAGTTGGGAAAAACGGAAAGCTTCAGGACAGCCTTAAACGGGCTGGCGGGAAGAGCGGATGAAATCGCGCAGAACGGTGACGTTGGGGCCGTAGGCGCCGATGCGGCCGGCATCCACGGGCAGACCGAGGCGCTCGGCGAGATCGAGATCCACGCCGGCATCATCCAGTTCTGACAGGCTGAAACCCTGCGCGGGCAGCACGCGATTTATGCCCGTCGGGTACACCGGCCGAGGCGGGCGGTGACGCTGCCAGGGGCGGCGCGCCAGTTCGTAAAATTGCTGCCAATCGCGTTTGTGCCAAGTAGTCATTCTATTCTCTACTACGTCCTACTCACTGCGTTGGATGCGCAACCTGCCAAAAAGGTTCGTCTGATACCTGCGCATGGTCCTGTCGAAGCATCCGTAATCTCCGAGCTATTCATATACTCCACAACAGACCGGACAAGACATTTTCCTTGTCTGTTGTTTCAAACACGTTACGGGGCGAATTGTTTCGCGAAACAACTCGGCGAAGGCGGGGCAGGGAGCGTCTTCTTCACCGGCTCGCTTGGCGGTTTTACTCAGGCAACCGCGCCGCGAGTCGCAAGTCGCGGGGATACTACACACATTCAGCCGCGCCAGCCACTGGGAATACGCGCAACGCGGCTTGCGTTCGAACCGCGATTCGAATCAGTCCCTATGGGTTGGACGACTCCGCGCGGAGAAGGTGAGAGACAATCTGCATTCACTCTGGCACAGAGCTAGCGCTTAGAACTTTTTGGGAGGAGTAAAGCGCCCAGAACAACTCGGGACGCCGCGTACTCAGATCAGGAGTGTTTTCTTACCAGCGGTTGCCACGGTCGCCGCGATCACCACCGCGGTCACCGCCGCGCCCGCCACCACCGCCTCCGCGTCCACCGCCACCACCGCCGCGCCCGCCACCGTACCCGCCTCCGCCTCCGCGTCCGCCGCCACCACCGCCTCCGCGCTCTGCCTGGGGACGCGCTTCATTCACAACGAGGTTTCGCCCGCCAAAATTCTGGCCGTTCAGGGAGTTGATGGCCTTGTCCGCGTCTTCATCATTCGTCACTTCGACGAAGGCGAAGCCGCGCGACTGTCCCGTGAAGCGATCGCGAATCAGATTGACGCCTGAGGGGGTAACGCCAATCTGCGAGAACCACTCGTTGAGCTGCTCTTCCGTCGCGGAAAACGGAAGATTACCGATATAGAGCTTCTTCACCTGCCACTCCTTCTGCCCGGAACCCACGTGCGAGTCGCGGAGCGCGCTGAAGACACAGCCATCGTTCACGGGCAGCCGGAACAGCCGAACTACCGCGGGCGCGACACGGGCACTTCAGCGGTCAGTGGCATGGTCTCGGAATTCAACCCCTTTTGCAACCGGAAATTCTGCGGGCGAAGAAAGTTGAATCGTCGCTACCGAAGTGAACTTGCGGCTTTCCTGTTTGCCAAAGAATAGTGATACGATGCGCCGAAGTTCATCCCGCCCGAGGAATTGTATGCGCGGCACGATGATGGATTTTCCGCTGACGCTGCCCACCATTCTGGAGCGGGCCGGCAAAATCTTTCCGCGCGTTGAAATCGTTTCCCGCAGGCCGGACAAGTCGATTATTCGTAGCTGTTACGGCGAGTTTTACCGCCGGGCGCGGAGCCTCGCGAGTGCGCTGACAAAGCTGGGGATGAAGCCTGGCGACCGCGTGGCGTCGATGATGTGGAACCACTCCGGACACCTCGAAGCGTTTTTTGGCGTGCCCTGCGCCGGCGGCATTTTGCATACCTTGAATTTGCGCCTGCACCCGCATGAAATTGCCGCCATCGCCAATCATGCACGGGATCGTTTTTTGATTATTGACGATGTGTTGCTGCCGACGTTTGAGAAATTCCGCGGGGATACGGCGTTCGAACGCGTCATTGTCGCGCCCTACGGTGGGTGCGGCAGCATTCCCGAAGGCTTTCTGAATTACGAAGAACTCCTCGACGGCGCGAGCGACGATTTCCAGTATCCGAAGATGGACGAGAACGACGGCGCGGCCATGTGCTACACCTCCGGCACGACTGGCAATTCGAAAGGCGTCATTTATTCGCACCGCGCGCTGGTGCTTCATTCTCTCGCGGAGGCGGGGACAGACTCCTTCGCCGTCAGCCATCACGACACGGTTCTTCCCGTTGCACCAATGTTTCATGCCAATGCCTGGGGCCTGCCGTACACGTGCGTGATGACCGGTGCGCGCTTGATTTTGCCCGGCCCCAATGTGGACGCGGAAAGCGTGCTCGATTTGATCGGCCAGGAGAATGTAACGATTGCTTGCGGCGTGCCCACGGTTTGGCTGGGTGTGCTCGCTGCCCTGGAGAAAAACCCGGGCCGCTGGAAACGGTCTTCACCGGTGCGCATCGTTTGCGGCGGGACGGCGCCGCCAGAGCGGCTCATGCGCGCGCTCGATAAACATGGCCTGTGCATCCTGCACTTGTGGGGCATGACGGAAACCACGCCGCTGGCCACTGTCGGCAAGCTCAAAGCGCACATGCGTGACTGGACGCCGGACCAGCAATACGAAGTTCGCGCCAAACAGGGCTGGCCCAGTCCTTTTATCGAACTTCGCGTTATGCGCCCCGATGGTCCCGGCGGGACGTCTGTCGAAGCGCCGCGCGACGGCGAAACTCCGGGCGAGCTGGAAGTTCGCGGTCCCTGGGTGGCTGCCAGCTATTACGAAGCACCCGACCAGGCACATCGCTGGACCGGTGATGGCTGGTTCAAGACTGGTGACGTGGCCACGCTCGATGACGAAGGCATCATTAAGATTGTTGACCGCGCGAAGGATTTGGTGAAGTCCGGCGGCGAATGGATCAGCTCCGTGGACCTGGAAAACACGCTGATGGGTCATCCGGCGGTGAAAGAAGCGTGCGTCGTCGGCATACCTCATCCGAAATGGCAGGAGCGCCCGCTAGCCGCGATCGTCCTGAAAGACGGCGCTAGCGCCACTGCCGAAGAGTTACGCGCCTTTCTGGCCAAGACCTTTGCAAAGTGGCAGCTACCCGACGCCTTCGTTTTCATCGATGCCATCCCGCGCACGTCCGTCGGCAAATTCAAAAAACTCGCGCTCCGCGAACAATTCGCCGATTGGAAGTGGGAACCGTAGGCGCCAGCAGCGCAGACTCTAGCCTGCATCTTTTTGAATCCACGCGAAACATCGGCTCATCGCCGCCCCGGCGGAAAGGCGCCAGGGCGGTCCAAGTTTTTTTATTGCAAACGACCTATTCGGCACTGGATGTCCAGCGGAGACCTACGGAAACCGTGGGCTTATAAAATTCGCGCTGGATGGGGTAGATGGGGCTGCCTTGGTAGAAACCGAAAACCTCGTTACTGAGGTTCAGGCCGGAAGCTTCGACACGCAGGCCTTTGTGGATGCGATAGCTTCCTTGAATGTCGAACTGTGTGTGTGCGTAGAAATAGACGTCGCCGCCAGGGCCCCTGAGTCCCAGGATGGGGTCCTTGTCAGTAGCCGCGTCAACGTGACTGAAGTTGTAGAACTGAATGTTGGCGTCGTTATGGCTCGCCGCAAAGCGCATGGAGAAGCGTGACTTGTCGTAGGTAAAGCCAGCGTTCCAGGTATTGGGGGCCTGGCGTTGCAGGGGAGCTTTATCAATGCGCCCGCCGTCAAAGGTGGATGGGAACGTCACGCCGGATTGCGTGTAGCTGTAGTTCGCGGATACGCCAAAACCGTTCAGCAACCCCGGGAGGAACGAGAAGCGCTGTTCCCAGGAGACTTCGATGCCCTGGATATGAGCGCTGGGGCCGTTGATGGACTGCAGAAGTCTGAGTCCAGCGTTCGGCTGCCCCACCGGAATGGTGCTTGCAGTGGCGTAAATCGGATCGGACAACTGTTTGTAAAAGTACCCGCCTTGCAAGATGCCAAGAGGCTGAAAGAAGTGTTCGATCAAGATGTCGTAATTGTTGGCCTTGGTCGGTTTCAAGTTGGGATTGCCCTCTGTTACCACTCCGGGAGATGGACTGGCATTGGGATCGACGATGGTGGTCGGCACGAGGTCGCCAATGTTGGGCCGGGCGATGCCCTGGCTGAAGTTGGCGCGCAGGTTGGTGTTCTTTTCGAGCTGATACTGGGCCTGCACGCTGGGCAGCGCGTTGATGTAACCCGAGCTTTGCCGATTCGGGGTGATTCTAGGGTTGGTTGGCGTAACGGTGGGGTCTTTTGGATCGCTTGTGACGATGGTATTTGCCAGGAAGCTGGTGTCCGCGGCGTCAAAGCGCACGCCGGTTTGCAGCCGCAATTTGCCAAAGGAGATCACGTTCTGCAAGTAGCCGGCATAGATGCGTTCATTGGCGTCAAAGAAGGCGCCCGCGGAACGGCGGATGCCTGTGGCTATATCCGGCGCGAATTGGCCCGCATTGGCAAGGACGGCATTGGTAATTGAGTTGTAGTTGGAGGCCGGCCCATACGATTGCGAGCCAATCCGGAAGAAGTTGTCGTAATAAGAGGGGTTGGTGTAGGTACCCAGGACAGAGCTGAGAGCGATGCTACTGTTGCCGCTGGGGTCCGTAGCCTTGAGAATTGTGTCGTTTTCGTGCTGAACGGAATGCGAGTTCCGTATTTTGATCCCGATCTCGAAGGTTCCGAGATGTGAGTGGGCGTTGTAGCGCCGCGCCGCGGATGCCGCGCCCTGGAAATTGAGTTGTTGGGCGATATAGCTCGTAAAAGAACTGTTCGTTATGAAGTACTGTGTTGGATCGTAGAGATTGGTGTTATCCAGGGCAAAGAGTTTCGGCCGAAACGGATCTTTCTGGTTCACAGCGATGTCCACCGATTGGTTTCCGCTAAAGTTGGTGGTCGCAAAATCCTGGCCGCCTATGTTATGTGAGCGCGAAGCCGCGAACTCGTAGGTGATCAAGGTGGAAGAAAGATCGTGCCGTGCGCCCGTCAAGAAACTGTACACCTGCTGATCCGGACGACGAACGTAATGGCGATACTGGTATGAACCTGGTGCGCAACCAGATGGGGCACCGGGCAAGGCACAATCTGCGGCGTTATCAAACGTGACTTGTGAGCCGTCTGCAGACACCGACTTAATTGTATTGCCTGCGTTTGGCGTGTACACCCAGGTTTCACCGAAATCATGGAAGTCGGCATAGAGGCCCTTGACGTACACGTTTGTCCCCGGCTTGATGTTGTAGTCGATACCTGTGGAGAAGCCATATCGTGTCCGGTAGTAGTCGTAGGAGCGGCGATCCTCGGTGCTGGCAAACGCCACATTGCGCCCGCCAAAGGCTCCGGTCGACTGTCCCGGTTCGAGGTCGTCGATGCCGCGGTTGGTTTGATCGAAGGTGCCATTTAGCAAGAAGCCCAGTTTTTTGCTGGTTCCGAAGCGTTTGCCAAAGGTTCCGTTAAAACCGCCACGTCCGTAGCCGTTTTGGATGTGGTTGTATCCGCCCGTGCCTCCCAGGGCGTAGGTGGCCTTTTCCCCGGGGGTGCGGGTCACCAAATTGACGGTACCGCCGACGCCGTCGGCATCCTGACTGGCAGAAAGTGTCTTGAACACTTCGATGCGCTCCACCAAATCGGCGGGAACGGCGTCCAGCTTGATGTTGCGGACGACACCCTCGACAGAAGGGAGGTTCACGCCGTTCACGGTGACGCTGCTCAGACGTGGTTCGGTGCCGCGGATCTGGACGTACTTGCCTTCGCCTTCGTCGCGCTCGAGTGAAACGCTGGGCACGCGGCCGACGGCGTCGGCGATATTGGTGTTCGGAAGGCTGGTAATCACTCTTTCGGGCAGCACCTGAACGATGTTGTCCGACACCCGCTCGATGTTGATGGCTTCCGCCTCGCCCTGCAGGCGCTCCGCGCTGACGATGACTTGATCGACCTGCGAAGCCACCTGCAACACGGCGTTCGCGGTGACTTCCTGCCCGCCCTGCACCACTACCGGCACGTTGGCAACGGCCAGTCCTACGTAGGAAACGCTAAGGGTATATTCGCCCGCGGGCACGTCCGTGATTCTGAATTGCCCCTGGTCATCTGTGGCAATCTTCCTTCCCAGCGGCAAGAGTTCCACAAGAGCGCCCTGCAGCGCGGAATTGCCGGAGTCCTTCACGGTACCGGCGACCGTGCCCTTGCCCGATTGCGCCTGGGCAGGAGCCAACCAGGTAAGTTGAAACAGAAATGCCGCTACAAAAAACCAAAACAAGTGCTTCCGCATGATGCATCCTCCGAAGTTCATATGCCCTGTTACGCAAAGCTGCGAACTCCCCTGCTTTGCAAAACAGCCATATGCCGAGCAACAGCGACCTAGGCTCGGCCGTTTTTGGGCTTGGCAAAGAAGGCTACTTCACACGGAAATCCTCTTGATGAATGCCGCGAAACCAGCTTGTTAACTTCAGATGAATAACATAACGCGCGATTTTTGAGACATCGCTAGGATGAAGTCCCTGTAACAACCGGCGGCGAACCCTTGGGGATAGCAAGTGGAGCGCGGACCGCCCGAAGCACGTTTCTTGCGCCGCGTCCTTATTCGTGGAATAAAACTGAGGTTTTCTTCGGCGCGATTCGCCCCGCCCCCGCCAATTCGTCAACTGGCGGTCGGAATCCTAGCGCGTCGCGGGAGATAATTTTGCGCGGCGCTGCTCGATGAGCTGAAAGAACTTGGGCTTTTCTTTCAGCCACAGTGCTTCGAGTTCCTTGCTGAAACCAATAAGTACCCAGGGCATGCGCCGTTGCAAGGATTCCAACAGCTTGGGGACTGAATCCTTCTTGCCGCTGATATCGAGCGACTGGCACTTGGAGTCCCGGATGATGGCCGAGTAGGTCTTTCCGGTGGGAATTCCGTTGTGATAGTGCTTGGTGATTTTGGGGTAGGCCCACACCACGTCGCGCGTCGCCATCACGTTAGTCTTGTAAGCCGCGGCGTGAATCAGCCAGTTCGTGGTGATCTGCATGGCGCCGAATTTCTCGCCTCCGCCCTCGCTGCGCATCTCCGAATCGATACGCATCTGGATATCCTGGAGCATGCCGTATTTTGCGAGTTGTTTGAGGAGCGGATGGTTCTCCGGCTGGAGTTTTCTGCGCACTGGAATTCCCACGAGCACAAGGCCAAGGAGGCCAAACCCAACGGCGGCAGCCGCCACAATCAGGTTGTCTCCTTTGCGGAAACCGGTGGCGTCCAGCATGAATGGAAGGTAGGCGCCCTTCGTGTCGGGATGTTTCTGGTCCCAGTCATGAACCACGCCATTGAAAACTTCCGGGGGAATCGCCGTCAGCGTGCCTGTGAATTGGACTTGCTGGTTGTCTGAGGGCGTTTTCACCAGTAACAGCCGCTTGTCGACAACCAGGGCGATGAGTTCCGCGCGAACCTTGGTGTGATTGTTGGCATCCACTTCGTGCATTCCCGTTCGGAAAGTCTCGTCCCCTTCCACTTTCAGGAAAAAACGCTTGGGGGCATTGGGATTCGAAATCGAGACGAGATCGGAATTCTCGATGGGAAACGGGCCGTACAGGAAATTGTAGGTGTCGCGCCAGCCGCCGGCCAGGAGCAATCCCAGAACTGCCAGAATCACAGTGCCGATGAGCAAAAGATTGCGATTGGTCCGGCGGATTTGCCGGCTGATGAAGTCATCCCACATGAGGTCACCTCGTTTTCCGGGCGCGATGAGATTCGGAGCCGATAGTCTCCAAGTTATCGGTCCGTTTTGAGGCGGGGCAATGGAACTCCGGTTCGTCGTTGGCCTGTAGGTTACTGTTCGAATGGACGGGGCCGAGGCGCGGCCCGTGGCAATTTGTATGGATAAAGGCAAAAAACTTCAGGGAATTTGCATTTCGCAGGTTCTTGATTTCAAGAAAATGTTTAGACGAGGAAAAGACCTTGCTGGGAAGAAAAGCGGGAGCGAGCTCCCGCACTCCAAAAAGTCAGGTACGGTACGAGGCGTTGATGCGGACGTACTCGGCGGTGAAGTCGCAGGTCCAGTAGCGGGCGGTGGCGGTGCCCGCGTGTAGATCCACGACCAGCGGAACGTGTTCGGTAAGAAGCTTGTTGCTGGCGGCGCGCTCGTTGAAGTCCAGGGGCTGGCCGCGCCGCAAGACCGGGATGCCTGCCATTTTTATATCTACAAGAGCGGGGTCGAACTTCACTCCGGCGCGGCCGGCGGCAGCAAAGATGCGGCCCCAGTTGGGGTCGCCGCCTGCGAAGGCGGTCTTCACCAGTGGTGAGGTGGCGATGGTTTCGGCGATGCGCTTTGCGGCGGCTTGTGTTTTTGCGTGACGCACTTCGATTTCGATGACGCGCTGCGCGCCTTCGCCATCGGCGACGATTTGCAGGGCGAGCGAGCGGCAGACTTCTTCGAGAGCGGCGGTGAAGGCGCGATGCGCGGAGGTGCCGTTTTTGATCGCAGGCGCGCCGGCTTCGCCATTCGCCAAAACAATTAGAGTGTCGTTCGTAGAAGTGTCACCGTCCACGCTAATGGCGTTGAAGGTGCGGGAAGTCACATCGCGAAGTGTTCTTTGCAGGAGCGAAGGCACAATTGCCGCGTCCGTCGCCACGAATGCCAGCATTGTGGCCATATTCGGGTGAATCATTCCCGCGCCTTTGGCGCAGCCGACGAAATGAACTCTTTTGCCGGACATCTTGAAGGAAGACGCGGCGGTTTTCGGGCGCGTATCGGTTGTGCAAATCGCCAGCGACGTTTCTGCAAAGGAGCGCGCCGAAGGGCGACGAAAACGCGCAACGACTGGCAACGCCCTGAGAATTTTCTCTAGCGGGAGCGGCACGCCGATAACCCCGGTGGAGCAGACAAAAAGTTCTTGCGGTGTGCAGTTGAGACGCTTCGCTGCTTCGGCAACGGTGCGCTCAGCAGCGGCGTGGCCTGCCGCGCCAGTGGCGCAGTTGGCGTTGCCGGCGTTTACTACCACGGCGCGCATGCGTCCCTTGGATGCGCGCAAGTGTTCCTTGGAAATGAGCACGGGCGCGGCAACGACCAGATTTTGGGTGAAGACGGCAGCGGCTGACGCCTGCACGTCGCTGGAGATAACCGCCAGATCCAGCGCGCCGGTTTTCTTCAAGCCGCAGGCGGTGGCGGCAAAACGGAATCCGCGCGGAAGAGAGGCTTCAGAAAGTGCGTGCTTCATCAAGGGGAGATCCGCGGGACTAGCGCGACGCTGCCGGAAGGGACCTCCGATCCTCCGCGACCGCAGCGAGGATGGAGTTTTGTTTTACGGTCTGGCTGGCATTCATGGCTTGGCTCCTGTTTTCTTGGCTTTTTTGTTGAGACGTTCTTCCAAATCGGCGATGGCGCCGCGGACACTTTCCGGTGAAGTGCCGCCGCGTACTTTTTTCGAGGCCAGCGCGGCATCAACACTCAACCCATCGGCGAAGTCCGTTTCAAACGCGGGCGAGATTTTCTTGAGTGTCTTGAGAGGCAGCTCGGTCCAGGCCACATTTTGCTTCTCGGCTTCGCGCAACACTTTGCCGACGATGTCGTGCGCCTGGCGAAAGGGAATTCCCTTATGCACCAAATAGTCCGCCGCTTCCGTGGCCAGCAGCGCGGGATTCGCTGCCGCCGCCGCCAACCGGCCAGCGTTGAACTTTGTGGAAGCGACGGCGCCTGCTGCGACGGTGATCATGTCCGCGACCTGATCGTGCGCGGCGAAGAGTGCCTCCTTGTCTTCCTGCAAATCGCGCTGGTAGCTCGTGGGCAGACCTTTCAGCGTCGTGAGCAAGCCGAGCAAAGCGCCGGTGATGCGGCCGGTTTTGCCGCGAATCAATTCCCAGGCGTCGGGGTTTTTTTTCTGCGGCATCAAGCTGCTACCGGTGGAGTATTCATCGGGAAGAATCACATAGGAAAATTCCTGCGATGAGAAGAGCACAAAGTCCTCGGCCAAGCGCGAGAGATGGGTGGCGATGCCGCTGAGAGCGAAAAGGTAGTCGAGCGCGAAGTCGCGGTCGCTGACGGCGTCCAGGCTGTTCGCAGTGATTTTGGAAAAGCCGAGTTCCTGCGCGACCGCGCTGCGATCGATGGCAAACGAATTTCCGGCAAGCGCGCCGGAGCCCATGGGGCAAGCATCCGCGCTCGCCGAAGCGTGCTGCAAGCGGGTGATGTCGCGCGCGAAAGCTTCTGCATGCGCCAGCAGAAAATGGGAGAGCAGGATGGGCTGGGCGTGCTGCATGTGCGTCATGCCGGCCATCGGCAGATTACGATTGGCTTTTGCCTGCATCAGGAACGCATCGAGCAGGGATTCCAGAGCTTGCTGAGATTGCGCGGCGGCGTCGATGACGAAAAGGCGGAAATCCGTGGCGACCAGTTCGTTGCGGCTGCGGCCGGTGTGCAGTTTCCAGCCCAGCGGGCCGAGCTCTTCGACAAGAGCTTTTTCGACGAAATGGTGGACGTCTTCGGCGTTGGCGCCGAACGATTCGAGCCATCCGGGATCCGTATTGGCGCGTTTGGCAATTCTATCGAGCGCAGTAAGCGTTTGCTTTACTTCGGCCGCGGTGAAAATGCCGATGGGCTCGAGGGCCTTGGCCCACGCGCGATCGACGGCAATCTCGTAAGGCAGAAGGCGGCGATCGAACGCAAAGGAGCGCTGGAACGCGTCGAACTGAGCATTTGGCTCACGCTCGAAGCGTCCACCCCATAGCCGGTCGTCTTTGCGTTCGGTCATAAACAGTTTTCAGTCGTCAGTTTTCAGTGGTCAGTAGGAAAAACCACAAGATTTGAGTTCTGGGAAATTGAGTCGGTCGCCGGTTCATTTGACGCCTTCGGCCTTGGCCTTGGGGCGCACGGTTACGGGCAGCGCGAAGAGATTGATGAAGCCTTCGGCGTCCTTGGGGTTGTAGCGGCCCATGGTGAAGCTGGCGAGGTCCGCGCGATATAGAGAGAAAGGCGAGACACGCTTCGTGACGTTGAGGGTGCCTTTCCACAATTTGAGGCCGACGACGCCGGTGACGCGCTGTTGTGCGACGTTGAAAAATCCGTCGAGCGCTTCGCGGAGCGGGGCAAACCACAGTCCGTAGTAAACGAGTTCGGCATAGCGCAGCGAAAGCGCCTGCTGGAAATGCGCGGTTTCGCGGTCGATGGTGAGACGTTCGAGTTCCTGGTGCGCTTTGACGAGCAGGGTACCGGCGGGAGTTTCGTAGGCGCCGCGGGATTTCATGCCGACGAGGCGGTTTTCGACGAGGTCGGCGCGGCCGATGCCGTGCTTCGCGGCGACTTCGTTGAGTGAATTCAGCAGATCGACGGGGCCGAGTTTTGTGCCGTTGACGGAAACGGGCGTGCCGGATTCGAATCCGATTTCGACTTCTTCGGCTTTGTCCGGAGCCTTTTCCGGCGAGACCACCCACTGCCACATGGCTTCGTTGGGCGCGTTGGCGGGATCTTCGAGTTCTCCGCCTTCGTGGCTGAGGTGCCAGATGTTGCGGTCGCGGCTGTAGATATTTTTTTTACTCTGCTCAACGGGGATGTTGTGTTTCTGCGCGTAGGCGATGGCGTCTTCGCGGGAGTCGATGTCCCATTCGCGCCACGGGGCAATGATTTGAATGTTAGGCGCAATGGCTTTGTAGGCCAGTTCGAAACGCACCTGATCGTTGCCCTTGCCGGTGCAGCCGTGCGAGAGGCCATCGGCGCCGAGCTTCAGAGCGATTTCCGCCTGGCGCTTGGCGATGACGGGGCGAGCCATCGAAGTGCCGAGGAGGTAGGTGTGCTCGTAAACGGCGCCAGCACGCAGCGTCGGCCAGATGTAATCGCGTACGAATTCTTCGCGCAGGTCTTCGACGTGCGCGGAGGAGGCGCCGGTGGCGAGGGCTTTCTTGCGCGCGGCTTCCAGGTCTTCCTGCTGGCCGACGTCGCCAATGACGGCGATGACTTCGCAGCCGTAGTTTTCTTTAAGCCAGGGAATGATGATGGAGGTGTCCAGACCTCCGGAATAAGCGAGCACAACTTTTTTGGGTTTGTTCAATTGCTTGTTCACAATTCCTCTCTTGCGTTTTTAGTGTTGCCAAACTTGGGGCAGCGGTGCTGCGCCCCTACAAAGATGCTGCGTGCAATGCGATGAGACAGGAGAAAGAGCATCGCACAGCTAAAACAGAGTGTGCAGGATGGCCTTCTGCACGTACATGCGGTTTTCGGATTGATCGAGAACAACGGACTGCGGGCCGTCGAGAACTTCGGGCGTGACTTCCAGGCCGCGGTGCGCCGGAAGACAGTGCATGAAGACGGCTTCCGGCGCGGCCAGGGACATGAGTTCGGCGTTCACCTGGTAGGGCTGAAACACGGTGTTTCGCACTTGACCTTCGGCTTCGAAACCCATGCTGGTCCAGGAATCGGTGTAGACGCCCATGGCGCCAGTAACGGCTTCGCGCGGGTCGGTGAGCAATTCGATTTTGGCCTTTGTTTCGCGAGCGACGCGTTTGCCGTCAGCGACGACTTCGGGCGCGGGAGCGTAGTCCGCGGGAGTGGCGATGCGGAGATGGACGCCGAGGCGCGCGGCGAGATAGATCAGCGAATTGCAGACGTTGTTGCCGTCTCCGACATAGGTGAGCTTGAACCCGCGCAGGGCGCCGAATTTTTCTTCGAGGGTGAAGAAATCGGCGAGCGCCTGGCAGGGATGAAATTTGTCGGAGAGCGCATTGATGACGGGGATGCTGGCATTGGCGGCCATTTCTTCCAGGACGCGCTGTTGGTAGACGCGGGCGACGATGCCCTGCACCCAGCGCTCGAGATTGCGCGCGACATCGGCGATGGATTCGCGCGCGCCGAGGGACGCGGAGGCTTGCGTGTGATCAAGGAAAACCACCGAGCCACCCATGCTCTGGATGCCGACTTCGAAGGTGACACGCGTGCGGAGCGAGGGCTTTTCAAAGATCAGGGCGATAAATTTGCCGCTCAATGTCGAGGTATAACGACCGGGACGGGCTTTGATGTCGGTGGAGAGCTGGAGCAGATCGCGCGTGTGCGCGGGGCTCCATTCCGCTCCGGTGAGGAGATCGTTTGATAACGAAACGGGTGCAACGATGGTCGTCGTAGTCATTTTTTTCACCTTGCCGCAGCATGGGCGACGCGCGCCGGATTGAAGGCTTTGATGGAATCCGGAGCGGAAGCTTGCCGGGGAGTTGTTGCGAGAACGAGTTCGAAGAGCCGGAGAAATTCGCGCACTTGCGCGCGCGTAATGTTGAACGGCGGAAGAAGGCGCAGAGTAAAGTCGTGGGTGCAATTGATCAGCAGGCCGCGCTGCATGGCTTCGGCGACGAAGGGCGCGCCGTCGACGGAGAGTTCGATGCCGATCATCAGACCTTCGCCGCGGATTTCGCGGATGAAATCGAACTTGGCGGCGAGCTTTGCGAGACCTTCGCGCAATTCCTCGCCCCGCGCGCGAATATTATCGAGGAGCTTTTCTTCCTGGACGATATTGAGGAATTCGAGAGCGACAGCACACGCCAGCGGACCACCGCCGAACGTAGTTCCATGCATGCCGGGAGAAACCTTGGCGGCGACGACATCCGATGTGAGGATGGCGCCGAGCGGCAGACCCGCAGCGAGCGGCTTGGCGACGAGGGCGATGTCCGGCTTGGATGAAAACTTCTGGTAGGCGAAGTAGCGGCCGGTGCGGCCGAGGCCGCATTGAATTTCGTCGGCGATCAGGAGAGCGCCGTGCTGCGTGGCAAGCGCGCGAGCACGATTCCAAAAGAGTTCGCTGACTGGATAGATTCCGCCTTCACCCTGAATGGTTTCGAGGAGGACGGCACAGACCGTGTCGTCGAATTTCGATTCGAGATCCGCGACGTCGTTAAAGCGCACGAACTCGGCGCCGGGAACCACGGGGGCAAAGGGCAAGCGGTATTTTTCCGTTGCAGTGACGCTGATGGCGCCAAAGGTGCGGCCGTGGAAAGAATTCTCCATGGTCAGGAAGCGATGTTTTTTCGCGGGCGTTCCCGCGGATTCTTCAGGCTTGCGGCCGAAGAGGCGCGCGAGCTTGAGCGCGCCGTCGATGGCTTCCGTGCCGCTATTGGCGAAGAAGACGCGATCGAGTCCGGACCAGACGGCGAGTCTGCGAGCGAGCGAGCCCTGGTAGGCGTTGTGATAGAGATTTGAAAGGTGAATGGCACGCGCGGCTTCGCGACGAATGGTTTTTACGATGCGCGGGTGAGCGTGGCCGAGCGCGTTGACAGCGATTCCGCCGAGGAAGTCGAGATACTTCTTGCCGCTGGCATCGAAGACGTACGCGCCGCGGCCGTGAGTCAGGATCACGGGCTGACGTTTGTAGGTGGGCAGGAGAAATTTCTCGGCATCGAGCAGGCGCGCGTCGGCTTTTACGGCGAGCGACTTCGAATGCTTGGACTTAGACGCTGGTCGCACCGCTGTTTTTTTCTTGGACAATTTGCGCATTATGCCGCCGAGAGAGCCGCATGGGCGGCGGAAAGCGGCTCGCGCAAGACGCGAGTGCCTGGAATGGAGGATGCGCCGTCATTTGCAGCCAAGGTCGCGGCATGCGAGGCAAGCAACAAGGCTTCGGGCGATGTGCCCCCGACAATGCGAACTTCGCGGACGCCGCCTTCGATGGCACGCTTGGCGGCTTCGAGCTTCAGGACCATGCCGCCGGAAACGATGCGGCTCTGGACCAGGCGCTCGATCTCTTCGCAGGTGATGGCGGCGAGGACTCTTTCTCCGTCGAGCACACCAGCAACATCGGTGAGATAGATTAACTGGTCGGCGCCGAGATATTCGGCGCAGGCCGCGGCCATGTGATCGGCGTTGATGTTGTAGAGTTCGTTGTCCGGGCCGATGCCGAGGCACGGCGCAACGGGCAAGAGCCCTTCGCGCCAAAGTGATTCGATGAACTGAGAGTTCAGCCCGGTTAGATAGCCGACAAAGCCAAGGCTCCCAGCGATTTCGTTGTGAACCATGGGCTCTGCGAGAAAGCACTGGGCATCCGCGGCGGAGATACCGATAGCGGGCTGGCCTTCGGCGGAGATTGCTGAGGCCAGTTTCTTGTTCAGAAGACCGGCGAAGACCATGACGGCCACGTCGCGGGTTTCGCGGTCGGTGACGCGCAGCCCGGCGACAAACTTGCTTTCGATGGCCATGCGCTTGAGCGTGGCGGTAAACAAACGGCCGCCACCGTGCACGACGAGAATTTCGTGGCCCTCACGCGCCAGCGCGGAGACCTGGCTCGCCAGGCCTTGCAACAAGGCGTCGTCTTCAAGTAATGCACCTGCGAATTTGATTACGATTCTCATTGGAGTGCGGTTTGCTCCTCTATCCCCAGCATGTGATTGAAGTTCTGAACGGCCTGGCCGGCGGCGCCTTTTCCGAGATTGTCGAGGCAGGAGACGATAATCAGGCGGCGTCCGGACTTGTCCAGGGCAAAGCCGATATCACAGAAATTCGTATGAGCGACATGCTGCAATTCGGGCAGCGTGCCCGCGGGCCAGATACGGACCATCGTACGCCTGGCGTAGAATTTGCGGTAGAGCGCTTCGATATTTTCAGCGGATTGGGGCTCATCGAGGGTGACGTAGATAGTGGAAAGAATGCCGCGCGCGAGCGGCAGCAGATGCGTCGAGAAGACCACTTGCGATTCGCTGAGGCCGGTGTGGTCCAGGATTTCCGGTGTGTGGCGGTGGGTGAAGAGATTGTAGGCCTTGAAATTCTCATCCACCTCGACGAAGTGGAGATCGCGGCGGGGATCTTTGCCGGCGCCGCTGGCTCCGGACTTGCAGTCGCAAACGACGCTGGTGCCGGGTGCGAGCCGGCCTTCCTGCGTTAGCGGGCGCAGCGCAAGGATGACGCTGGTGGCGTAGCAACCGGGATTGGCGACCAGACGAGCGCCTGCTATTTCATTCGAATACAACTCAGGAATGCCGTAGACGGATTCTGCAAGCCAATCGGCATGGGGCGCAGGAAGCTTGTACCAGGAAGTGAAAGTTTCCGCATCGCGAAAGCGAAACGCTCCGCTCAAGTCCACGACGCGGATTCCGGCACTAAGCAAGGATGGCGCGAGTTCGGCGGAAACTTCATGCGGCGTAGCGAGAAAGGCGGCGCCGGCGTTGCTTGAGGTGATGGCTTCCACCGAAAGCGGGCGGAGCGGAGCTTCGCCCCAGCCACGGAATTGTGGAAACAGTTCCGCGAGACACTTGGCGCCGTTGGTTTCACGAACGTAAAACACCGGCGCGTGAAGCTGGGGATGACGCAGAAGGATGCGCGCCAGCTCCAGACCGGTATAGCCGGTGACACCAACGACGGCGATTTTGCGGGGATCTCTCATTTCATGCACGAGCGCGAGCCGGGCGAGCCACCAGGGCTTCAATCTTTTCTTGCAGGGACTCGCGCGATTTTTTGTTAGGGGTGATGATCAAGACGGTGTCATCGCCAGCGACAGTACCGGCGATTTCCGGGAATTTTGCGCCATCGACAGCGGCAGCGAGAGGCTGCGCCCCGCTGGGCGGAGTTTTCAGGACAAGCAGATTCTCCGCAGGACGGATATCGAGAAGAAATTCGCTGAGGGCACGGGCGAGAGGCGGAAGCGGCGCGGGCTCTTCGGGGAGCGCCGCAGCGGGCTTGTAGCCTTCGTGCGTTTTGATGAGGCGGAGCTCCTGGAGGTCGCGCGAAAGAGTGGCCTGGGTAACGCGGAGGCGCTGAGCGGCGAGGCGGCGGCGGAGCTCTTCCTGGTTGCCGATGCTTTGATCGGAGACCAAGCGGAGGATCTGGCCGTGCCGGAATGTTTTGCCCGCGCCCATGATGTATGAATTATGCATTCTCCTGTATTTTTATACATGCATAGAACCGCTCTTGTCAATTCTTTTTGAAAGTTTTTGAGCGGGAGCCGGCGGGACGGGGAACGAGGGAGTCATGTAAGATTCGCAGCACTTGCAGGAAGCGCGCTGGATTTTCCGCGCCGGGGATGTAACCTATCTAAGTACCGCAACCCCATGGGAACGAACTGCCAGATTTCGGGATGCAAGAACGAAGCGCCGCCAGCGCTTGTCGAGCAGAAGCTGTGCGTGCTGCACTTCACGCTATCGCTGGAAGCGAGCTGCTCCGAGATGCGCCGGGAGACGGCGCTGGGCAACGCGCCTCAGGACCGCCAGCGGGAGATCATGAAGTTCATCACGGAGCACGGGGAACGCCTGGCGCGGGTGGCCACCAGCGGACTGCACCTAACGGATGACTTGAAGGCACGCATCCTAAGCACATTTTTGACGCTGATGAATCTGCGGGAAAACCTCGACCGGTCCAACATGCGGAGTTCGTTCGGGCGCTCCGGCCACGTCCTGCGCTGAATTAGCAGATTCCTTGAAACCACTTCCGTGCGGTAATTCGACATGCATTTTGCGTAGGCGAGGTCGCCAGTTTTCAGTTCTCCGTTATCCGTGAGAGGAGAGGCCTATTTCGGGGTTTCCGGTTTTTCTGGGGTGGGTTTCCCACGAGCTAACACGTCGAGCGGCCCGCCTCAGAAGGCGGGCCCTACAGGAAGGATAAAATCAGGCGCCGATATAGCGCGCATAGAGGGAGCGCGCGACGGCGGGGTCCTTGGTGCCTTTGAGGATGGCACGGCCGTCGGCGAAGACGGTCATTTCGTAGGGAGCAACGCGAAAACGCAAGAGAAAATCATTCTGGCGCACGTCGGCGACGATAGGCGTCAATCGCTCGCCAAGAGCGCGGAGATCCATAACGCGGCTGCGCTCGTGAATCTGGACAGAATCCCGACCGCACATAGTGATGTGGGGCTGGGCTTCCCCGTGGAGATAGATGAAATCGTGCCTGGCGCAGGCGCGACAGCCGGGGTTGCGAATGACGCCGATGGACTGCATGTGGCCGGTCCAGACGTCGCAGGAGAGCAAGCGTCCATGAAGGGCGTCGTGGCGGCCAAGCAGGAGCTTCAAGGCTTCGGCGACTTGGAGCGAAGCGATGAAGTTTACGATGGGTCCAAGCACGCCGACGGTATCGCAAGTCTCCTCCATGCCTTGGCCGTGATTGCCGGTTTCGAGCAGGCAGGCGAGGCAGGGCGTTACGCCGGGCCGAATGGTCATTGTGAGTCCGTAACTGGCGACCGCCGCGGCGTAGATCCAAGGCAGTCCGGCCTCAACGGCAAAATCATTGAGCAAGAAGCGCGTTTCAAAATTGTCGGTGCCATCGAGAAGGAGATCGACGCCGGAAAGCAGCTCCTGCGCATTGCGGGGGGCTAGATCGGCAACGACGCCTTGGACGACGACACCGGAATTGATGGAATGCAGCTTGCGTTCCGCCGCCACCGCCTTGGGGAGGGCGTGTTGAGCATCGGACTCATCGAAGAGGGTTTGTCGCTGTAAGTTGGAAGGCTCCACGAAGTCCCGGTCAATGATTCTGATGTGACCGACTCCGGCGCGAGCCAGCAGATTTGCTGCGGCGGCGCCGATGGCGCCACAGCCGACGATGGCCGCTCGGGAAGCGAGCAGACGCTCCTGGCCTTCCGGGCCGATCCCAGCGAAAAGAATCTGGCGCGAGTATTTTTCCTGGAGAGAATGGTCCACGAGTGGTATGGCCCTTGCAGGCTAGTGTATACACGCCTGCTAAAGTACATAGTAGCCCCAAAGTGCACAAAGCGGGCAACGCCGCTGTGCTAGGCTTCGTCTGAGCGAATGGACGCATGAAATTGAGCTGGTTCAATAGGATGCGAGGGATTGTCGCGCTCGCGCTCCTGATGGGAGCGGCACCGGCGCGCGCGCAAACGGAACAGGATTCGACGAGTGTCGCCGCCGAACCGACCGTCGTGGCCGTGCGGGTCGTCAAGGAAGATGGCCAGGTGCTTTCCGAGGCGCCCGGCGGCCTCGCGGTGGAAGCCGGGAAACCACTCGACCGGGGAAAAGTCGCAGAGAGCCTGCGCGCTTTGTATCGATCGGGGACCTATTTCGATCTGCGTGCAGTGGTGACCTCGGTCGCGGGCGGCGTGCGGGTGGATTTCGTGGCGCGGGAGAATCTGTTTTTCAACCAGGTGCGAATCGAGGGGCTTGTTGCGCCGCCAAGCGATGCATCAGCGGCTGCGGCGATGCAACTCACCCTTGGACAAACGTACCGAAAGGCTGCGGTCAGCGAGGCGTTGGAGCGGCTGAAAGAGACGCTTGTGGGGGAGGGCTTGTACCTGGCAGAACTTTCCGCGGAGGAAGTGCCGCATGCGGATAGGCATCAGATGGACATCGTGGTCCACGTGAAGCCGGGCCCGCGGTCTCGCGTGGGAACCATACACCTGAAAAACAATACCGAATTCCGAGATGCAGAGATACTCTCCTGGCTGAAGATGCGCGTGGGCGGGCAAATCACGTCCGCACGGCTGCAGCGCGGAACCGATCGCATCCGGAAATTCCTGGCGAAGAAAGGTCACCTGAGCGGACGAGCCGCGGTGCGCCGGGGCGACTACGATGCGGCGAAGAACACCCTCCCGCTTGATTTGGAAGTGACGGAGGGCCCACGGGTGCAGGTGACGGTAGCCGGAGCAAAGTTCTCCGACGGCAACCTGAAAAAATTGATACCGATCTATCAGGAAGGCGCGGTCGATGCGGACCTGCTGGAAGAAGGAAAGCGCAACCTCCTGGAACGGCTGGAGCGCGAAGGGTATTTCGACGCCCAAGTGGATTACAAGACGGACACGCACGAAATGAAACCCAACGAGAAAGGATGGAAGGGCACGGAAGAGATCATCACCTACGCGGTGAATCGCGGCGAACGGCACAAGCTGATCGGAATCGAGATCAGCGGGAACAAGTACTTCAATGAAGAATTGTTGCGGAGCCGGCTGCAAATCTTTGGAGGGGCATTTGCCTCCCGCGGGCGGTTCAGCCGGCGGCTGGTGGAATCGGATGCGCAGTCGATGCTGCTACTTTATCAGGCCAATGGATTTCTGGATGCCAAGGTTGAGCACCAGATCGAAGACAACTACAAAGGAAGAAACGACGATCTGTTTATCCGCTTCAAAGTTCAGGAAGGAAAGCAGACGAGGGTCGCTTCGCTGGCAATCGAGGGAATTCATGCGTTCCAGGAAGACGAGCTGCTGGGGGTTATCGGCTCTTCGCCAGGACAGCCCTATTCCGATTTTGGTGTTACCACCGACCGCGACAACATTCTGGCCCTCTATTTCAATGAAGGATTTCCCGAGGCCACTTTCACGGCGAAAGCGGAGCGCGTGACGGAAGAGGCAGGCACGAGTGGAGGCGCTCAAAGCAAGGATGCTAGTTCGATAGAAAACGAGAAAAAATCCGAGAAAGAGATTAAGAGTGCGGTTGAGCAAGCAGCGCCCGTGCGGCTCGTGTATCACATTCAGGAAGGTCCGCAAACGCGTGTGAGGCGAATTCTTGTGAGCGGCTACGTGCATACGCGGCCCGGTGTAATCCAGCGAGAAATACGCATCAAGGCCAATGAGCCACTGCGCGAAGGGGACGTGGTGGAATCGCAGCGGCATCTTTACAACCTGGGGGTCTTCAACCGGGTGACGATTGAAGCGCAGAATCCGACGGGCGCGGAACCCGATAAAGACATCGCCGTTCTGGTAGAAGAAGCAAAACGGTATACGGTTTCCTACGGCGGTGGATTCGAAGTTCAACGGCTGGCGAGCACCACCGACCCGACCGGTGGACAGGTACAAGCAGCTCCACGCGGAATCATCGAAGTCAGCAAGCTGAATCTCACGGGGCGCGCGGACTCGCTATCTTTCAAATTGCGCGCGAGTACAATTGAGGACCGCGCGCTGCTGGTGTATTCCATCCCAAATGCGTTTGGGAATCCGCACTTCAGCTCTCAGGCGAGTGCTTATACCGAAAAGACGCAGGATATCAACACGTTTACGGAAATGCGCTATGAGAGTTCGGTGCAGCTGACCGACCAGGTGACGCCGCGGACGACAATTCAATACAGCTACACGTTCCGAAAAGTGCTGGTGTCGAACGTGAATTCCCACATTCAGCCGGAGGAGATACCCCTGTTCGAACAGCCGACGCTGGTCTCACAGTTTGGCGTGAGCTGGTTCCGCGACACGCGCGATAATCCGGCAGATGCCAGCAAGGGCAGTTTCAACAGCGCCACCTTCAGCGATGCCGACACCTATTTTGGTTCCAGCGCCAGTTTTCTGCGTTTCTCCTTTCAGAATTCGACGTATTACCCGATCAAGAGGCGGTTCAGTTTTGCGCGTTCCGTGCGCTTTGGAATTCTCGTGCCGTACCGCGACACGGTTTCGTTGAGTTTTCCGCCGCCCGCGCCGGGAGCGTGCATTCCCGTTGCCGGAACGGTGGCTCCCGGAGCGCTTCCGACCATCATTCCGCTGCCGGAGCGCTTTTTTGGCGGAGGTGGGACGTCGCTTCGGGGGTTCGCGCTCAATCAGGCTGGGCCACGTGATCCCTGCACCGGTTTCCCGGTCGGAGGCCAGGCCAACCTGGTGCTCAACCAGGAACTGCGCTTCCCGATGCGCTTACCGTTTGCAGGAACGTCGCTGGGCGGGGCCATTTTCTATGACGGAGGAAACGTCTACAGCCGGCTGAGCCGAATCTCTTTCCGTGCGACGCTGCCAAATCCCACGTTCGCTCTGCAGAATCCCGCGCAGCCGCAGGGCCCGACAAATGTGCCGGTGTGCATCACGAACTGCACGAACGAACTGAATTATTTTGCGCACACGGTCGGATTCGGGGTGCGATACAAAACTCCCGTGGGACCAATCCGGGTCGATCTGGGATATCAGATCAATCGCCCGAGGTTTGTGATTTCGATTCCCTGCCCGAGCAACGTACCAACGTGCCAGCCGGGATCACTCGGCGTGCAAGGCGCACGGCTCTCCGGGTTTCAAATCTTTTTCAACCTGGGGTCGACGTTCTGATGCGTCAGGTCCTCTTACTGACTTTTCTCGGAGCAATGACTGCGCTCGGCAGTGCACCAGTGGCCGCGCAGGAGGTCGTGGACCGGATCGTTGCACGAGTGGAAAACGACATTATTCTCATGAGCGATGTCCGGGCGCTCAGCCACTATCAGCAATTCATGGACGGGAAATCGGAAACGGACGGTGAGGTCCTGGACCGGCTGATCGACCAGTGGATCGTACGAACGGAAGCCGATGTCGCCCATTTTCCACATCCATCCGATGCGGAGGTTGACCGGGGAGTGCAACGTCTGCAGAAATCATTCGCTTCGACGGCGGAGTATGAGACAAGGAAAAAACAGAGCAGCCTAAGCGATTCGGAAGTCCGGGGAATAGTGGCTTCGCAACTGTACTTCAACAACTATCTCGATTCACGTTTTCGCCCCGGGGTGCAGGTGGATTCCAAAGCGGTTGAAGAGTTCTACCAGACAGGGATCGTGCCGGTGGCCAAGGCTCGGGGACAGGAACCGCCCTCACTGGACGCAGCGCGTGACGCGATACAGGAAGCGCTGGTACAGCGGGGAATCAACGAGCAGGCCGATCGCTGGCTGAAAGAGAGCAGACTCCGGCTGCACATCGACAAGCTCCTTGACGAGGGGGCGAAGTGAAGCGCAAGACTCGCCACCCGATCTGGAGCTGGATCATTCACACGCCGTGGGTGCTGGCGGTCATCGCAATCTTGTCGGTAATCGCATTTTTCGGCAGCGGCGCGGGCAACCCCCTGTTGAGCCGATTGCTGATACATCGGCTGGAATCGGCCACCGGAGGAAAAGTCGAGCTGCGGTCACTGTCTGTTCAGTGGCTGGCCATGCGCGCGACACTAAAAGGCCTGGTAATTCACGGGAAGGAGCCCAAAGGCGCGGAACCTCTTTTTCTTGCCGAACAAGTGCAAGCGGGCGTGAGAATCGATTCGTTCTGGGGCCGCCGGTTTTCGCTGGATGAGGTTCTCATCCAGAAACCGTATGTGCGCATCCGGGTGGAGAAAGACGGTACAAGCAACGTGCCGGTGCCATCGCATCCTGCGTCACCCAACAAGCCGATGCGCGACACGCTGTTTGAATTACACATTTTGCGCCTGGCGATCGAAGACGGCTGGATCCAGTACAACGACGTGCTGACGCCGCTTTCCGTGAAAGGCGGCGAGCTGCAGCTGGCGCTCACCGCCGGCGGCACGCGAGAGCATCCTTTGTATCTTGGCAACCTGGAATGGCACGCGATGCAGTTCACCTCGAAACGCTACGTGCCTTTGCCCGTGGGTCTGACGGCCAAGTTCACGCTATGGCGCGAAGGGTTCACGCTCGAGCAAGGTGTGCTCAACGTGGGACGCTCGCATATCGATGCGCAAGCGGAGATGAACAGCTTCGTGAAACCCCAGTGGAGCTTCCGCTATCGCGGATGGGTCGAGTTGCTCGATTTTCGCGAAACTCTGCGCGAACCGATGGTGCCGACGGGGCGAGTCGATGTACGCGGAGAAGGGCAATTGGCCGCCGGGGAGTACAAAGGAAGCGGAAGTTATTCCACGCAGAATATCGCGCTGCCGTATACGGTGTTTCACGCCACGGGCCTGACAAGCCATGGAAGCTACCGGATCGACAACCGCGGGCTGGAAGTGCCGGACTTTTTTGCGGGGGCGTTCGGCGGGAGGGTAACCGGGAGGGTAGCGCTGCGATTCGACGGCTTGCAATTCCGGGTAGACACGCACGTGCAAGACGTCAGGCTGGCGGGGGTCTTGCCGGCCATCGAGCATCGTGGCTTCCCGATCGACGAACTGCACTGGGATGCGGTGATGACTGCGGACACCGTGGAGACCTGGACAGGAAATTTCCAGCATTTTGAAATTGCGGTAAAAACCGTTTGGGACGCTCCGGAAAAGCCGACGGATCGTCATCAGCCGGTGACGGCGGCATGGAAATTCAGCTACCGTTACGATCCCAACGTCCTGAAAATCGACTCGGGTGAATTTGGAACGCCGTCTTCGCGCGGCAGTCTGGACGGGGTGCTGGCTCCGCGCAATTCCGCGATTAACTTAAAGTTTGAAACGGCTGCGCTCGAAACCTACAAAGACTTCATCGACGCCCTGGCGGGGGCCAAGCCTGGCACACCAGATGCCGCCGAGCCTATCTCGGGCAATGTGCGCTGGGATGGCAAGATCCTCGGCCCATCCGGAGGCCCGACATTTCAGGGGCACGTGCGTGGGGAGCGGGCGCGCTACGGCGGAGTATATGTGGATTTACTCGACGGGGATCTGACCTATTCCCCAACGGAGCTATCGCTTGCGCGCGGGCATGCCCGGCGCGGCGAGATGGGAACGGACGTCGAAGGAACTCTCGCACTCACCGCTTGGAACTTTCTTCCGAAGAACGCGTGGTCGGCCGATGTCAATTTCGAAAAGGTCCCCGTCGAGGGCATCGAACAGCTCATCGGCTGGTCGTATCCCGTGAGCGGTTTGTTAACGGGACAATTTCACGGGCATGGGACACGCGAAGAACCCAGCGTCACAGGTCTTTTCGACCTCGCGGATGGAAAGGCCTATGGGCTTGCGTTCAATCGCCTTCGCGGGCAACTGAATCTTCTGCCTGACGAAGTGCGCATAGCCGATGCGGAGCTGCGATTCTTTCCAGTGGGAAAAGAAATCGGACGTGGCGCCGGGATCATCACCGGCTCGGCGGGTTACCGCTATGCGGATCAGACGATAACCGCAGATCTCGTCGGAGCAGCGCTGCCTCTCGAGAATTTTGAAGAATTGCGGTCTTCGCGGCTCCCGGTGGGAGGGCAGGTCAGTTTCAAATTGAAGGCCAGTGGTCCCGTCAAAGCGCCGGTCGGGGAGGGAACTTTCCGTGTGGTGGATCTCCGTGTCGGTCAGGAAGTCATCGGCAGCTTCGACGGCGGTTTGAAATCGGATGGGCGTGTGGCGCATCTCGAGCTCGGCTCGGCCATGAGCGCGGGAGAGATTTCGGGCGGTGGCACCATCGGACTTGCGGATCCGTATCCATTGAACGGGAAGATATCGATCAAAGGCATCAACCTGGACCCTTTCCTGCTCTCTGCTTTGCATTTGGGAAAGTTTGGAGGCCACGCAGACGCGGATGGAGACATTTCGCTGAATGGGGCGCTGAAGCAGCCGGACAGCATCGTGGTTGATGCCAGCCTCTCACGCCTGGTCCTGACTTACGCCAATGTGCAATTGGAAAACAGCGGGCCCATCCATTTCCGCTCCTCGAAAGAGAGCCTGGAAATTGATCCGGCAACGTTGCGGGGAACGGATACCAACTTCAAGATTTCCGGCTCGGTCCAGTTTGCAGGGCGACGTAGCGTGGGCCTACACCTCAACGGAGCACTAGACTTGCGGCTTATCAGCGGGTTTGTGCCCGGGGCCGAAATCCGCGGCCCTGCCCAAATCAATGCTTCCATCGAAGGCACGCTGGACCGTCCGCGCATCACCGGGAGAGTGCACATCGAGAATGCTTCCGCTCGTGCGGCGGATTTTCCGACGGGGCTCAGCGCCGTAAACGGCAACTTGGTATTCGATGCGACGCGCCTGTACTTCGAGAATGTAAGCGCGGAAGCAGGCGGCGGAACGCTGCACCTTACCGGAAGTGTCAGTTACGCGGAGAGCCCCCTGCGCTACGACGTCAGCTTGCGCTCTGATCGCGTGCGCATACGCTATCCGGTGGGCATGAGCTGGCTCGTAGGAGGCTCGCTGCGGCTGAGCGGCACGCCGTCCGGCGGCGTCCTTTCCGGGCGCGTGATGATCGAACGCGTCACGCTCACGCAGGGCGTGGAAGTGGCGGGAATGCTAGTGTCAGCAAAAGAGGGCATCACCGGGCCATCCACGAGTTCACCGTTTTTGCGTAATCTGCAGTTTGACGTGGAGGCAGTCTCGGCACCCGATGCACGCATGGAGTGGCCCGGCGCGGAGCTGCAAGCGGAGGCCAATCTGCGGGTGCGAGGAACCTGGGAGCATCCCATTCTTCTCGGCCATATCCACATCCTTTCGGGTGAATTGTATTTCGCTGGGAACCGTTACCGTGTTTCGCGCGGCGACCTGAACTTTGCGAATCCGTTCCGCCTCGACCCGGTTCTGAACGTGGAAGCAACAACCACCATCCAGCAATACGAAATCACACTGAATTTCAATGGGCCCGCCAGCAAACTCACGCTGGCGTACCGGTCCGATCCGCCCCTTCCCGCCAATGACATCATCACGCTGCTGGCGCTGGGCCAAACCAGTTCCGAAGCGATGGCGCGCAGCGGCGGCACTTCGCAAAGCGGAAGCGCCGGCGCTTCCGCACTGCTCTCGGAAGCGATCTCCAGCCAATTGGGCGGACGCCTCGAACGCTTGTTTGGGATTACCCGTCTGCGCGTGGATCCGGCCCTCTCCCCGGTGGCCTCGGCAGGTTCGGAACAAAACGCCGGGCCACGAATCACCGTCGAGCAACAGATTGCCCGCAACCTCACCATTACCTACGTTTCGAATGTGAGCTCGACGCAAGAGCAGGTGATTCAAGTGGAATATAACGTCGATCGGAATGTTTCTATTGTGGGATTACGCGATCAGAACGGTACGTTCGGCATCGACATCAAAATCAAAAAGCGCTTCCAATAAGAAGGAAGCGCTTCCGAATTACCGTTGGCCTTACTGCTGAGGTTGCTGTTGTGCGGATTGCTGCGCTTGCTGCTGATTCCGGCGCTGCTGCCAGCGATTAGGACCTTGGCCCTGGCCATTGCCGAGGCGCGCTGATTGGCCGATCTCCGGATTCTGCTTTTTCATTTCAGCCAAGGCCTCCCTGGCCGCTTTGCTTCCGGCTGCGCGGACGGCCGCCTGAATCTCACGGTTGATCTTGGGCATCTCCGCCGCGACTTTCTGCCCCAGCGGTGAACCGTAAAACTGCAGCAGGCCTTTGATCTCGTCATCGGTGTAGTGCTTGTCGTAAACGGCTACGAGCTGATCGGTCACCTGATCCACATCAAATCTCTTTTCATAACTGGCGGCAAAGGCGTTCACGAACGCCTGGCCCTGCTCATTATTGGGTACAGTGGCTAGAAGTTTTTCCCGGGACTGTTCGATGGCGGTGTTCGCGCCTTCTTGCACCAGGTCGCTGGCGCCAACGAGTTCCATGAGTGAGCGAATGTCTGCTTCTTTAGCCTGGTCGATGGGATGGGCGGGCGCCGCTTTGTCCATCTGCGCCTTCGCGTTCTGCTCCGCGGCTTGCATCGGATTCTGGGATACGCCCTGAATCGCCAGGAAGAATGTTCCTACGTATACGACAATCAACGCCAAAACCGCCTTCATGACTTCCTCCGCGGCGTATCATTTAATTTTTCCGCCACGTCTGCGAGTCTAGGAAACCATGCGTTACTCGGCGATAGCCTGCCAGGACAGGTCGTGCTCCGTTGTTTACTGTCCTTTCGTTCAGGCGGAGGAGCCGGAACAACTTTCTGTTACCATGCCTCGCCATGAATGCACCAACTGTTGAATCGCAGTCGCCGGGCGGCGGTCCCTCATCCACAAATATCGTCGCGCGTGAGGAAGGTCTACACCGCAATCTGAAGCCGGGCCAGCTGGCCATGATCGGCATCGGCAGCACCATCGGAACCGGTCTTTTTCTGGGAAGCGCCATCTCCGTGAAGCTGGCAGGGCCTGCGGTGATTCTCAGCTTTGCGTTCGCAGCGTGCATCGCGTTGACGATGATGTGGGCCTTGGCGGAAATGGCCGCGGCGCACCCGGCGGCGGGATCGTTCGGACTTTACGCGGAGATGTATCTGCATCCCTGGGCAGGCTTCGCGATTCGCCTCACCTATTGGTTGTGCATCATGGCGGTGATCGGCGGTGAAGTCGTCGCCGCGTCCATCTACTGCAAATTGTGGTTTCCGGGGATTCCCTCGTGGGTGTGGATCGGTTTGTTTTCACTTTTGATTCTTTACGTCAATACTATCAGTATCGGCAATCTTGGAACTTTCGAGTACATCCTCTCGATGATCAAAGTCGTGACCATCGTGGCATTTCTGATTTTGGGAACGGCGCTACTCACCGGAGTGGGCTTTCCGAAGCTGGGTCTTGCGAACTACACGGCACACGGCGGTTTTTTTCCGAATGGCTGGAGGGGAGTCGGACTGGGCGTCATCATGGGTCTGTTCAGCTTTTTCGGAATTGAAGTGGTCGGAAGCGCCGCGGGTGAGGCGGCGAATCCGAAGGTGGCAGTACCAAAGGCCTTGCGTCGGACGCTCATCGTCTTGGTGCTCTTCTACGTCGTCGGCCTGGCTCTGGTGGTCGGTATCGTTCCGTGGACAGAGATCGGACTCGTGGAGAGCCCTTTTGTGCGCGTGTTCCAAACTGTAGGTATTCCGGCTGTAAGCCACATCATGAATTTTGTGGTGCTGACGGCGGCGCTCTCGAGTGCCGTAGCCAATTTGTATTTTGGAGCGCGGCTGGCATTCTCGCTTGCGCGCGGCGGCTACGTTCCCGCGATGCTCGGCCGATTAAGTGGGAAGGGCATGCCGGTAATTGCAGTACTGGCTTCGGCAGGCGGAATGGCAGCTGCCTTGGTTTTGTCGGAGTACTTTAAGGATTCACTTTTTGTTTTCATGGTCGGACTCAGCTCATTTGGAGCGCTCTTTGCATGGCTGATGACCTTGCTGACCCACCTGACGTTTCGCCGTTTCCATGAACGGCAGGGAAAACCCTATCTCCGGTTTGGACCTTCCGGACCGTGGGCATCTCTCTTGGGATTGGGAGGAGTATTAACAGTGCTGGTATCCACCTGGTGGGTTCCGGGATTCGGCATCACCTTGCAAGCCGGGTTGCCCTGGCTGGCGTTCATCACGGTGTGCTACTTTGTTTGGAAAGGCGCACGGTCCGGCGCGCCGGTGGGTGGAGAATCACACGATGGATGATCTTCTAAAATGGCGCGGCGAGTTTCCGATTCTTGACCGCACCACCTACATGATCAGCAATTCGCTGGGGGCAATGCCGCGCGGCGTCTACCAAGAGATGCGCGCGTATGCGGATTCCTGGGCGGAGCGAGGCGTGCGCGCATGGGAAGAGGGCTGGTGGGACATGGCCGTGGGCGTGGGCGACAAGATCGCGCCGCTGATCGGCGCGGGCTCCGGCGAGATTTCGCTACACCAGAACGTGACGATTACGCAGGCGGTAATTTCGTCCTGCTTTGATTTCCGTGGGCCACGCAACAAAGTGGTGATGGTCGACCTGGAATTTCCTTCGATTCAATACTTTTACCACGAACAGCGCCGCCATGGTGCGCGAGTGGAAGTCATCCCCACGCCCGATGACATCCGCATCGATTTGGACAAACTTCTCGCGGCCATCGACGAGACGACGCTGCTCGTCCCCATTTCGCAGGTGCTATTCCGCAGTGCTTTCATTGTGGATATGCGCGCGATTATTGAGCGCGCGCACCGCGTCGGCGCGCACGTGATTCTCGATGCTTTCCAGGCTGCGGGGACCATTCCCCTGGACCTGCGCGGCCTTGGGGTCGATTTTGCTGTAGGTGGAGTTCTCAAATGGTTGTGTGGAGGTCCTGGCGTCGCTTATCTCTACGTCCGCGAAGATTTGCGCGCAAAGTTCAAGCCCACGTTGACCGGATGGTTCGCACATCGCCGTCCCTTTGCGTTCGAAACCGGCGAAATTGACCAGCGTGGAGACTCTTTCCGTTATCTGAATGGCACGTCGCATATTCCAGCGCTCTTCGCTTGCCGGCCAGGACTCGACATTCTTAACAAGGTGGGTATCCACGCGATTCGCGAAAAATCAATACGCATGACTGGGCGCCTTGTCGAGGGCGCACAGTCGCGCGGCTGGCGCGTCAACACCCCGCAAAATCCGGCGGAACGCGCCGGAACAGTTTCCATCGATTGCCCGCACGCCTTCGAGGTTTGCCGTGAACTCCTTGCGCGGGAGATTCTCGTCGACTTCCGGCCCAAAGCAGGGGTACGAGTTTCCCCGCATTTCTACAATCGCGAGGAGGAGTGCGATTTCGCCCTCGCGCAGATGGAAGAGATTCTTCGGACCGGCGCCTGGGAAAAACACGCGGCGGCGGTGACGCATGCCGGAATGTGAAGGATTCGCGTCGCAGCTGGCGAAAATGATCGAGACGCAGTTGCGCCGGCGGGGCATCACCGATGCTGCGGTCCTTGCAGCGATCGAGGGTGTACCGCGACACGAATTCGTTGCGGAAGAATTTCGCGCGCGTGCTTACGATGACGTGCCTTTGCCCATTGGCGACGGCCAAACCATTTCGCAACCCTACATTGTCGCGGCGATGACAGCGGCGCTCCATCTACGCCCCAGCGATCGCGTCCTGGAAATAGGTACAGGCTGCGGCTACCAGGCCGCGATTCTTTCCCGTCTGGCCAGGGAAGTATTTACAGTTGAACGCCGGCACGAGCTTGCGCTGTCTGCATCGGAACGCCTTGCGCGTCTCGGTTACGCCAATGTACACGTGCACTGCGGCGACGGCACGCTGGGTCTGCCGGAATTTGCACTGTTCGACGCCATCCTTGTTGCTGCTGCTGCTCCCGCGGTTCCCGCGCCGCTCCTTGCCCAGCTTGCCGAGGGCGGCAGAATGATTCTTCCCATCGGCGATCCGGTGCATCAGGAATTGCAGCTCATTGAAAAACAGGGGACGGCGTTCCTGAGGAGCACGCTCGACGGCTGCCGATTTGTCCCGCTTGTCGGCTACCATGGCTGGCAGGAACCTCCTGCGAGATGAGCTCTAGCAACCCCGATCTATCCATCATCATTCCTTCGTACAACGAAGAACTGCGCCTGCCGGCGACGCTGGAGGGGATTGCGGACTACCTGCAAACCTACAACGGGACAGCAGAAGTGCTTGTGGTGGATGACGGTTCGAAAGATGGCACGGCGGCGGTCGCGGAATATTTTCGTATCAAGATTCCGACGCTACGAGTGGTTTCGAATAGCGTGAACCGGGGCAAGGGCTATAGCGTCAGGCACGGCATGCAGGAGGCGCGCGGCCGCGTCGCACTTTTCACGGACGCGGATCTTTCCGCGCCGATCGAGGAAGCCGGGAAGCTTATCGACGCGCTGGAAAACCATGACGTGGCCATCGGCTCTCGCGCCATGGACCGCAGCTTGATCAGCGTGCACGAATCCCCCTTTCGCGAATTCGCCGGAATCGTGTTCAACAAGATTGTGCGGCTTATCTTGTGGCTGCCGTTCGTCGACACACAGTGCGGCTTCAAAGCGTTCCGCCGAGAAACCTGCGGGATCCTCTTCGAGCAACAACGTATCGAACGTTTCGGTTTCGATCCGGAGTTGTTGTATCTTGCGCGGCATCATGGATTGCGCACCGTGGAGATTCCCGTGCGCTGGGGGCACTCTGCGGCTACAAAAGTGAGCATGATGCGGGACAGCATCCGGATGTTCATCGATGTGTTCACAATACGATGGAATGCACTTGCAGGCCGCTACCCGCGCAGGAGTTAATCGTCCGACGCCTAACTTTGTGGCACAAAGTACTTGACAAGCTTCGACCTGCCTGCTATGCTCCTTCCCATGGCGTTATCAGCTCCATTTCGCTCTTCCAAACCCGAGCCCATTCCCATCGACGCTCGTGCGGCCGACCATCTTCGCTACATACGCGAAACGATGGAGAGTGCCGCGGAATTTACCGCCGTGCCCGGATGGGGCGGCGTGGCCATGGGCATTACCGCGCTGGTTGCGGCTTTCGTGGCCTCACGGCAGACGACGCCGCTTGCCTGGCTGACGGTCTGGCTGATCGAAGCGTTCGTTGCGGTGGCTATTGCAGCTCCGGCGGCTGCTACCAAGGCACATCGTGCCAATTCCGCACTTTTCTCCGGCCCCGGCCGCAAATTCGTGCTTAGTTTCGCGCCGCCAATCGTCGTGGGCGGCCTTTTGACTTTCGCGCTGTATCACGCAGGCTTTCTCGCCGTCTTGCCGGGAGTCTGGCTGCTGCTGTATGGAACAGCCATCGTCACGGGCGGTGCGTTTTCTGTGCGTGTTGTGCCGGTGATGGGTTTGTGTCTGATGCTGCTGGGCGCTGCGGCCCTGTTTGCGCCGGCGAGTTGTGGTGATGCGCTGATGGCCGCGGGTTTCGGAATCGTGCAGATGGGTTTCGGCTGGTGGATTGCCCGCCACTACGGAGGCTAACAGGAGATTGCATGGGTAAGTCGTCCACAGCACGTCAGGAACGCGTTCACAAGCCGCGCGAGCGCGAGGCCTCGCTGGAGGCCATCCGCAATCCGGCTCGGGAAACTGTCCCCGCGGATCTGGATCGCCTGATCCACGAGCGCATCCGACTGGGAATCGTCAGCGCGCTGGCTGTCAATCGCTCGCTCACATTCAATGAATTGAAGGCCCTGCTGAAAACGACCGATGGCAACCTGAGCGTTCATGCGCGAAAGCTCGAAGAAGCCGATTACATCGTGTGCACCAAATCGTTCGACGGGCGTCTGCCGAAGACGGAGTATCGCCTTGCGGCCGCGGGACGCAAGGCGCTGGAGCGTTACCTGAATCACATGGAAGCGTTGATTCGCGCGACGCGCGAAGGGTAACCGGCAAAATTTTTTGTGTCTCTACTTTGTATTGCAGAGTAGTTTATGTCACTTCCTCCGCGGCGGAGAAAGAACATGCTCATGCAGCACCTGACCGTACAGCAGATTTTCACCGCTCAGCCGGCCATCGCACAGGCTCCGCGTCTTCACGTCGCCATCATTTCCGATGGCAACGGCCGCTGGGCCACTTCACGAGGCTTGCCCCGTTCCGCAGGCCATCGCGCGGGAGCCGAGTCGGCGCGGCGGGTCATTCGCGCGGCGCCGCGCCTGGGGATCCACACGCTTACGCTCTTCGCGCTATCGTCCGCAAATTGGAAACGTCCGGCGGCCGAAGTCAACGCGATCCTGCGGCTGCTCCACGAATACCTGCTCACGGAAACGACGCATTGCATTGACGAAGGCGTTCGCCTAAGCATCATCGGGCGGCGCGACCGGCTGCCCACCACTCTCCGCCAAGCCATCGCCGATTCCGAAGCGGCTACGGCCAATGGAACGCGACTGCATCTCCGGCTTGCGGTGGATTATTCCGCGCGCGAGGCCATCTTTCATGCCGCGTGCCGGTTCTACAAGGTCACCGAACTTTCGCCCGAATCCTTCAGCAGCGTCCTTGCGGAAGTTCTCCGCGGAGGATCGACGGATGTAGATCTATTGATCCGCACGGGGGGCGAACAACGCCTATCCGATTTCTTGTTGTGGGAATGCGCCTTCGCGGAGTTTGTTTTTCTTCAGAAGCGCTGGCCGGATTTTACCGCCGCCGACCTGGAAGCAGCCATGAAGGAATTCGAGCTGCGCGAACGCACGCGCGGCGCATTGCCGGATGCCATCGCAGGCTAGCCGGAGAAGAGGAGAGAGACCGTGTCAGAATTCACGCCTCATTTTGCGCCTATCGTTGTGCTGCTTTTCCTGGGCACCGCTTTCCTGTTGGGCGTCAGCTTTCTTGTGCTTTTCTATGGCGCCGCGCGGCGCTCCTCCTTCTTCGCAAGGCTCGGCGCCGGCGCAGTATTGACCATCGCTGTCGGTTATCTTCTCCTCCTTAGCAGCGTTTCTTTCGCGAGCAGTGAAAAAGTCTTGCCTGCGGGCGGATGGAAATACTTCTGCGAGATCGATTGCCACCTTGCCTATTCCTTGGCGGGCGCACAGACAGCCGCGGCGCTCGGTCCAGAGATGCAGCAAATCTTTCCACGCGGAAAATTCGTGGTCGTCCGCGTGAAGACCTGGTTTGACGAGCGCACGATTTCCGCGCATCGCGGCAACGGGCCGCTTACGCCGAACGCGCGCAAGGTCGTCCTCGTTGATGACACCGGGCGCGCCTTTGCACCGTCATTCGAAAGCCAGGCGGCCTTCGCGCGCTTTGGGAATAGTTCCACTCCTATTACCTCGCCTCTGCGGCCGGGAGAGTCGTACACCACCGATTTTGTCTTCGATGTTCGCAAAGACGCTCGCGGTTTGCGCTTCCTGATTACAGAGGATGATCCCGAAACTCGACTGGTGATCGGCCACGAAAACAGCCTCTTGCATAAGAAAATCTTCTTTGCGGTTGATTCCGCGTCGGCCCTCACGAATCCTGCTCATTAAACTCTTAAGAACAAGCAGGTTGTTGATGCACCCCGTGGTCGCCATGTCCTGACATTTCGCTCTCCGCCGTCGTCTATACCTCAGGAGCCAGGAATGGGAACAATGGGACTTGCGCTGCCTTGGAGGGCTAGAATCTCTTCCGTGCCGCGCGAACGGGGGACGCGAGTGGAACCTTCCGAGCACTCAGCCGGCGGCCCCAACCCGGCCGCCATGGACGTATCCACAGAAGACGCCGCCCTGGCCGCCGGTTGCCGGGCGGGAAATCTGCACGCGTACGAGCGTCTTTACACTCTGCACGGCGCGCGCATGAAGAATCTTGCGCGCAATCTTCTAGGCAGCCCAGTAGACGCGGAAGACGCCGTGCAAGACACGTTTCTGAAAGTGCAGCGCAGCATCACCGGCTTTCGCGGCCAATCGAGCTTCATCACCTGGACATACCGGATATTGATCAACACTTGCTACGACGCGCGCCGCAGCCGCCTGCGAAAAAAAGAAGTGGCCAACGACGATTCCCCCGAATCGCCGCGGCCGGAGCCTCGCGCCCCCGTGGCGCATCCTTCGCTGCGCATGGCACTGGAACGCGCTCTGGCTTCTCTGACGCGGCACCAGCGTGACGTTTTCCTCTTGTATGAAGTGGAAGGCTTCCGGCACGCGGAGATCGCCGGAATGCTGGAGATTTCCGAGACCGCTTCGAAGAACACACTTTTTCAGGCGAAGAAGAATCTTCGCCAGTTGCTTGAGCCTCCGCGCAGCAGCGCCGCAGAGGCACGGTGAACGACAATGACTGTCACTTGTAACGATCGCGATCGCATTTTTGAAGACGGCACGGCCACGGAGTGGCTGGCTCTGGAAGCCCACGCCACCGGGTGCCCGGCTTGCGCGGAAGAGCTTCGCGCTTGGAAGGCGCTGAGCGTGGCCGCGCAAGAGATGCGCGACTACCGCGAGACCCCAGCACTCTGGGCGCGCATCGAAGGCGCCCTCGCCAAAGAGGATGCGCGGCAGACGCAGCGAGCGGGACGCGGTGGCTGGTTCTCGTTTCTGCAAAATATTCCGTTGGGATGGCAAACCGCCGTGGCGGGCGCTTTTGTTCTGATGCTGACGATTTCCGCTGGTTGGATTTACATCCGCCGACCCGGTAACCCGCCCGTGAACGATCAATCCTTGTTGAAGAGCGCGGCCCTCAAGAATGTAGAGGATGCTGAAGCCGCTTATGTGCAGGCCATCGACAAACTCGCCGCCGAAGCCCACCCGCAGCTCGACACTCCCACGACGCCCTTGCTCGCCAACTATCACGAAAAGCTGGTCTTGCTGGACAGCGCAATTGCCGACCTGCGCGCGCAAGCCGGGATGAATCCGTCGAACGCGCAGCTTCGCCACCAGTTGCTCGCCATGTACCAGGAAAAGCAACACACTCTCGAAGAAGTTTTGGAGGTTAGACAGCAATGAATTTCACTGCACCCATATCTCGGAAAGGATCGCGGCGTCTCGCCGCGGTTGCCGGAGTTCTCTGCGCGCTATTCGTGATGACAGGAAGCCCCGTGCTCGCCGCAAACTTCGCGCAGGAACAGGTCTCCCGGGACTTTCAGAAGACCTTGACGCTGGGCGCAGGCCAGTCGGTGCGCGTCGAGCACAAGTTTGGTGAGGTTCGCGTTCACGGCGAAGCCGGCCGGGACGTCAAAATCTCCGCCACCATCCGCGCCCAGGCTAGCTCCAAGGAAGAAGCCGAGTCGTTCGTGCAGAAAATCCAGATCGAGGTGCAACAAACGAGCGAGGGCGTGCGCATCAAGACCATCTATCCGGACGAAGAAAAGAGCTGGTTTCATATCAGCAGGCATTCTTCGTGGTCCGTAAGCTATGACATCGGCATGCCGGCGGACGCTCCGCTTAACGTGCGAAATAGTTTTGGAAGCGTGGAGGTCGCGCGCATCCGTGGCTCCACGGATATCGAAAACAGCCATGGCACGCTGAACGTGCGCGATGCCGGGGCCGCGCGTCTGAACAATTCGTTTGGCAGCATCGAAGTCAGCGGCGCCGCGGGAAACGTCTCCGTGAACGACAATAACGGTTCCGTGCAGGTCTCCGACGTGAAAGGAACGCTCGAGCTGCACAACCGCTTTGGCAGCATCACGACGCGCGACATTCAAGGTGCGGCGACGATCACGGGCGGCAACGGCGCGGTGACGGTGAGCAACGCGGCCTCCGCGAACATCACGACTTCTTTCGGGGGCGTTGACGCGCGCAACATACGGGGCGATCTTTCGATTCGCGATAACAACGGAAATGTGGACATCGCCACGATCGGCGGCGCCGTGGACGTCACCGACAGTTTCGGCAACGTCACGTTTTCCGACGTGAAAGGCCGCATAAACTGCACCACGAACAATGGCCGGGTCAAGGGCAGTTCGCTGACGGGCAGCGCAGTGATCATTCGCGATTCCTTCGGCAACATCGAACTGGACGCGGTCACCGGCGCCTTGGACGCCGAAACGTCCAACGGAAAAGTTACCGTGCGCGACGCGCGGGGCAGCGTCACGCTTAAATCCTCATTCGGAGCCATTGAAGCCTCGAACATTCCGAAGGGCATTCGCGCCATCACCGGAAACGGAGGAATCATCCTCACCGACATCGGCGCAGACACCTACGCCAAGACAAGCTTTGGCAGCGTCCTGGCAGAGCGGATCAACGGCAATCTGACGGTGGAGAATAGCAATGGCTCCGTCACTGCCCGCAGCGTGAAGGGCGACGCCGGCGTGAACACTTCCTTCGCCGGTGTCACGCTCGAATCCATCGGTGGGCGCATCACCGTGGATAACCAAAACGGTGCCATCTCCGTGACGGCCATCCGTCCTGCGAGCGGCTGTCGCGACATTTCGCTGAAGACATCCTTTTCATCGATCCGCGTTCGCGTTCCGGACGGAGTGGGCTACAACCTCGCGGCGCGCACCTCTTTCGGACGAATTTCCTCGGAATTACCTGTCACTTCGACGGGCAGCATCGGGGGCGATTCCTTAAGCGGAACGATTGGAGCCGGCGGCTGCCAGCTTCAGCTCACCGATTCGAATGGCAGTATTGAAATCGCGAAAGCGCATTGAGCGGGAAATGCGTCAGCGTCGTTCTCGATGCGCCCGTTCCATCGCAAAGGCTTTTTTCAGGATGCGTGTCGCAGTTTCCGTAAGATGAAAATTCGCGAGTTCTTCTTCGCTTGCGAAGGCCACCTCGGTAACATCGCTCCCGGCGCGTGCCTCGCCGCCGATCCGTTCGCACAGATAATCTACAATGACGTAGTGAAAGCGCGGTTTCTTCTGTACCTCTGCCGCAACTTTGCCGTCTTCCCCGTAGATTCGGTCAAACACCTCAATAAGCTCCAGCACGCGAACCACAATTCCGGTTTCTTCCAGCAGTTCGCGCGCGACACCTTCTACAAGTGATTCTCCTAGCTCCAGCGTGCCGCCAGGAATGGACCATTCTCCGCGTAGCGGCTCGCTGCCGCGCCGGATCAACAGCGTGCGGCCCCGATCGATGATCACCCCGCCGATACCCACCACCGGCCTTTCGGGGTACTCTCTGGATGAAGCCATTTATAAGGTCCTTGAAGAGGCGGCGCGGTGGCGTTCCGAACAGCCGCACCGCGCACGGGAGTTGACTTCATATACCGCGGTATATAATACGCTGCACGGTGGTGGAGACGGTCCTTGTGCCCCCACTTTGTGAACAACTCTACGGAGGATGGCGCCGTGATCCGTTGCCCTGAATGTTCCGCCGAAATCGACGTCGATGAAGACGAAATCGAAGAAGGCGAAATCTTGAGTTGTCCCGAGTGCGAGTCAGAGCTCGAGGTCTCGCAGACGCATCCCGTGCACCTGAACCTCATCGCCGATGAAGCGGACGAAGAGGACGACGAGGAAGAAGAAGGCAAGACCGGAGAAAATGGCGATCTCATCGACGACGATGATGACGACGAGGAAGACGAAGAAGACGACGAGGAATGAGCACCGCGTCACTCCTGGCCTGGCATCTTACAATGCTCTCCCAGCCATCTAAGTAAATAAGGAGCAGCGCGATGCATCGCCCTCGGTGGATTACTGTCATCTGCACGGCCGCGCTTCTCGCTCCACTGGCTTCGGCCCTCGCCCGGATCCAGGAGCCACCTGCTCCTCCTCCACCGGCGCCAGTGGCCCCTGCGGCATCTTCAAGCAAGCCCGGCAAGACAAAATACAGCCATAAGAACGATTTCCTGATCCGCGGAACCGTGTTCAACGACAAAGCTCTTTCCGCTCCCGGCGTGCAGCTGCGCATCCGGCGGACCAGCGAAAAGAAATTCCGCTGGGAGAGCTACACCAATTCCCGCGGGGAATTTGCAGTGCGTGTGCCTCAGGGCTCAGACTATGAGATGGTTATCCATGCAAAGGGATTCGCGGAACAAACGCGCGCTATCGACGCGAAAAATGGCGGGAACGAGGAACGCTTGGTGTTCCGGATGGAGCTCGCCGCGGGAGACAAGAAATGAACACACAACGCCGCATCCTGTGTCTGCTGACAGTGCTCTCGCTTTTCGCGACTATCTCGGGGGCGCAGGATAAGAAGCGCGAAGCGCAGCTACGCACCGTTCGCGGCGTGGTCCTGGACAAATCCGAAAATCCGATTTCCGGCTGCGTGGTTTTTCTGAAGAACACGCGCACCAATTCCGTCCGCAGCAATTATACGGATGACACCGGTAAGTACCGCTTCAGCGGGCTCGATCCCAACACGGATTACGAAGTGCACGCGGAAAAAGAGGGCGCCAAGTCTTCCACGCGCACAATTTCAAGCTTCGACGGCCGCAAGGATATCGACCTGAATCTGAAGATCGACCGAAAGAAAAGCTGATCGCGTCTTCATGCACGCTTTTGAATTTCCTAGCTACCATGCATCAGGTGTGCCGGATTTTTTCCTCCCTGCGCCGTTTGGCAGCGGATGTGCTTTCGTGAAGGGGCTGGATGGCTGCGGGCGTTCCATGCGTAAAACCATTCTCCGCCTCGGCGAATCTAAATTGCAGCTTTGTTCCTGGATACCGCGACATCCCTTTTGTTGCTGGAATCTACGATTCTTGGGAGATAAGAACGCTTTTTTATGACCAGACAAACTGGGATCTCGTGCCTTTTTATTTGTTCGTTCCTGATTACTCTTGCGGTTCTGGTTTCCCCTGCTATGGGGCAACAACCGCAACCACCCACGCCACCTCCGGCAGATCCGCAGGCGGCCAAGCCACCGGCCGCCCAGGACGATAAGGACAAAGACAAATCCGGCGCCACCGTCGGCAAAAGCAAATTGGAGAAGGAAACAGGAACGGTCAACGACCGCATCTTCGAGGTCTTACCGAACTATGGGACGGTCGAAAACGCCAAGGAACTCCCCCCTCTTTCCTCAGGGCAGAAATTTCGGTTGGCAACCGCCGGAGTTTTCGATTGGGCTGCATTTCCGTTCAATGGCGCTCTCGCTGGAATTGCCCAGGCGAAAAATGATCCAAAAGAGTGGGGCCAGGGATGGGGCGCCTACGGAAAACGCTACGGCGCATCCTTTGCCGACAACAGTATCGGCACTTACATGACGACGGCTGTCTTCCCCAGCCTGCTCCATGAAGACCCCCGCTACTATCAACTGGGAAGAGGGCGCTTTATCCATCGCGCCTACCATGGGATCAACCGGCTCTTCATCACTCGCACCGATTCGGGACACGATCACTTCAACTACTCCGAATCCATTGGCAATGCCGCGGCGGCTGCAATCTCGAACATTTACCATGTGCCATCGGACCGCACGGCTTCGCGAAACGCGAGCACTTTTGCATTTCTGATTCTCTACGATGGTTTGTCAAACGAATTGAAAGAATTCTGGCCGGACATTCGCCGCAAGGTGTTTCACAAGGACACGCCCTAGCAAGCCGTCTGCTTTGGACTAAGATTCCTGGTTTAGCTTCGGTGCCAGGACGCGGATGGCTTTCGGCGCCACCACAATCTCCACAGGAGTAGGCCCCAAAATTTCTCCATCACCATGAAAAAGGCACGGCCGGTCTGTCGTCAGCCGCACGCGGGCCACGCGCCAGCGCTTCACACGTGAAGCACGGAGCTCACCACTCCCCATGAGCCGGGGTAGCAGCGTCAATACTCCAAACTTGTTGAGCTCCTCGATGATGACCACGTGGAGCGTCCCGTCATCGATGGTCGCATCGGGAGCCAGTCTCAACCCTGCGCCATAGGTCGGAGAATTCAAGACTGCAGCAAGCATTGCTCTCGCTTCAAAAGCAGGCAAATTGTTTCCGGGAAACTCGATACGAACATTGAGCGGCACGTATCCCGCCAGGGCCCGCAATGCCGATGCAATGTAGCGAAGCCGGCCAGGCAAATGCCGGTATGCGCCACTCGCGTATCGCGCCGCCTCAGCATCCAACCCCACTCCACCGCCACCTGCGTAGAGGCGAGCTTGTCCATCCGCTGTGAGAACTCTCACGAGATCTACGGCACGCGGTTGGCCGCCCAGCACGGCTTCTGCGGCTTTGACGGGATCGCTCGGCAATCCGAGCGCAGCGGCAAAGTCATTTCCGCCCCCGAGCGGCAGGACACCCAAAACAACATCGGCCCCGAACGCCGCATTCGCCAGCGCCTGAAACGTTCCGTCTCCGCCCATTGCAAGAAGCACGCGTTGCCCTCGCGCAATCGCGTTTTGTGCGGACGACTCGAGTTCTGCCGCACTGCCTGTCATCGCAAACTGCACACGGAATTGGAACGATTCGAATGTCTTCTGAATCCGTGGAAGATAGGCGCGTGCCCGGCCTCCCCCCGCAGCGGGATTTACGAATACAATTGCCGGATGTTCAAGCAAGACTGCCGTGTTGTCAGCAGAATCTCCCACGCTTAGAGTCTAATGCGTAGGTAGCAGGAATTCAGGATTGTCAGCGTTTGCATGCAGCCAGGATCCGCCACGGGAAGGAATCGAAACATTGGTGCCGGCGGGGGGAATCGAACCCACGGCCTAGGGATTATGAGACCCTCGCTCTGCCACTGAGCTACGCCGGCAAACGTAATTCTTTATGCTACGGAGTCGCCCGCGAATGTGTCAAGGCGAACGCCGGTGCTCTTGAACCTAGATTCATTTTGCGAAAACGCCGACTACTGCTGGTGGGTGCCTAGCATCCGCCGCGTCATTTCCTCTACTGGTGCAAGATCGTCGGTGAATACGGTGGTATCCGCCGGAGACGCTAGCTCAGCAATGGCCAACCCGGCGTCCCGCGCAAGGTCTTGAAGAGCTTGCTCGCCGCGCATTTGCGCCCATCGCTCTCGGACTTCGGCCACAGATTTCGATCGCGCAAAAGCCAACACCATGTGGTTCCCGTCGGGCCGGGAAACTACTTCTATGGATGGAAATACGCGCTTCAGTGTTGCTCCGGTAGACATCAACAACTCATGCGATTTGCTGGTGTCATAGACGTTCATCATCAACAGCCCGTCGTCTGTCATGTGCGACCGCACTTGCTCAAAAAACTCTTCCGTAATCAGGTAGAACGGGATATATGGGCCGCCTTGATAGAGATCAACTTGAATCAGGTCGTAGCTCCGCGCGTGGGAAGCCAGCCAGGGACGCGCATCTGCGACGTGGACGTTGAAGTTTTTTCGATCCACGGGCAGCCCGAAGAATTTGACCGCCGCCTCCACGACTTTCGGATCAATTTCCACCGCGTCAATCTCGATTTCAGGAGCAACGGCAATCGTCGAAGCGATCCCTCCTCCAGCGCCCATTCCCAGCGCCAGCATTCTTCGCGGTGAAACCAGCGCAGCGCCCAGCGCGAAGTCATCCGTGTAAAACCCGGACCAGCTGGCCCCTACCTTGCGCGTTGTCTGGGAGTACGCCGGGTGGTTCAACACTAGCCATCGCAGATCTTCATGATGCAGTACGGCAATCCAGTTGTACGCCGATTCTGTCGTCCAAAGAACCACGGGTGCAAACACCGGTTTCGGAACGAAAAGAGCGCCCACGGCTGCTAAGAGCGCGCCGCCTGCAATGGACTTCCGTCGAAGAAGTCCGAAGCCGCCAACAAGGAATGTGGTGGCACAGCACACTTGCAGGGTCATCCTGGTGCCATATCGGGGAACCAGAAAAAAACTCGTTGCAAGAACGCCCGCGATACTACCGGCCGTTGAGAGTGCATAAACCTTGCCTGCCGTCACCCCGATGTGCCCGGCCCGCGCGAGCAGGCGAATCACGAACGGTCCCGTGACCGCCAGTGCTGTCATTGTCGGGACAAAAATGATCAAACTGGCGACCGCCGTCCCGAAGAATTCGCCCGACTGCCACAACCACCTCAGGATCGACCTCACGGCCAGTATGATGGAGAGCTGGTATACCCCACTTCCCAGAATCATCAGATACAAAACCGTTGCAGACTGGCTCCGATCGGCCAGCCAGCCACCCAAGGCATACCCTCCAGCTAAGGCCAACATAACCACCGAGATCATGCTTCCCCAAACGTAGATGGAATAGCCAAAGTAGGGGGCATAAAGGCGAAAGGCGGAGAGTTCCAGGGACATGATGATGGCGCCCGTAATGGTCGCAGTGACCAGCCAAAGCATGGGTTGTGCCTGGCTGGCAGTCTTTGAGCCGGTATCGACCTGTCCATCCATGGCCTGTAGTTCTAACACAAACCGCCAATTCCGGCCGGGAAAAGGGGGCCGACCTCTGGCAGTGTTTTCTCCGCTTCATTGAGTGAAGCGGAGACCGGGGTTTTCCGCCCCTTTTTCCAAGCTCCTAGATCTTCTTAGAGGAAGAGACAACGACTGGCCAAGAGTATAGTCCTATATCTTTTGGTACTACCGTACCGTTGACCCAACATGGCCTGAATTCTATTCTGCTCGCGTTCGAGCACTGTCCCACCTGTGGAGATAGGCGAATGCTTATCGAAACCATAGGACGGGTACCTGTGTATCGATTCGGTACAGGCTCATCGACTGAGCTGCTTGACATTGGTGTAGTTGAGCATAGACTCGCTCCGGGGTTGATTCTCACCTCGGAGGCCCAATGTCACGCAAACTCACAGTTGTACTCCTAGCCATGCTGGTTTTGGCCGGGGCAATGAGCCTGAAAACGGTTGTCGTCGCTCATGGCGATGGCTCCGTAATCATGGCAAACGGTGGCGCACCACTACCGCCGACGCCATGGAAAAATGGTGGCGCACCGCTACCGCCGACGCCTTGGAAGAACGGCGGCGCACCGCTACCACCAACGCCCTGGAAATAACGGCGTGGTTCCCGCAAGGTTAGCCTGACCGACACTGCGGAACTGACCAGGGCGTAGATAGGCGAAACAACGTGCCTGGTCCATATGAATACACAGTTTGGTTCCTCTGTACTCTGCTAGAGGTCGGCGTGGTTGTGTGCGCCATCTCAAGAGGATCCTTCCGCCGCTACTTGGCACTGAACGTCTACATGTTGGCGTCGTCCTGCGTCAACATCGTTCGCTTTAAGGTGCTCTTTACCTACGGATTCACCTCTTCCGAATACGGCTATCTCTACTACTATTCGGATTTGCTGCTGACCATCGGTCTGTTTTTTGCGCTGATGAGCTTGTACGCGCACGTCTTCGAAGAGATGCGCGCGGAGCGGTTCTTGCGCACGGGTGCGCTGCTCCTGCTGCTCGGCACGGCGATCTTTTCGTTTGCCATCGTCCAGCAGTCTTCCAGCCGGATCCTGAGCCGCTTCGTGATAGAGGCTTCGCAAAACCTCTACTTTGTGGGTCTTGTCCTGACCTACGTGCTCTGGGGTGCCATGCTCAAGCTGCGCGAAACGCGCACGCGCCTGATTCAGCTGGTCCTCGCCCTTGGGCTTTATTTCAGCGTCTTCGCCGCCAGCTATGCGCTGCGCAATCTGTATCCCAGCCTGCACAACGTCTGGCCCTATTTGACACCGGTTTCCGCCTGCCTTTTGCCCCTGGCTTGGGCCTACGCGTTCTGGAACATCTCGGAGGATGCGCGTCTTGCACCCTCGCGGCTTGCGGTGGTGCCTCGATGATGGCCGGATTCATTCTCGTCTGCTCGGTGGTGCTGCTGCTGCAGTTCTTTGTTTCCTACTGCCGCTCGCTCATCGCCGCTTCCGCGAAGCAGGCACTGTCTCCTGAAGTGCGGGACGTCGCCGGGATTCCTCGCGCAGCTTCTGGAGAAGACTTCACGCGCGTCATGCAGCTCTTGCAGCTCTGCCCTGAGCGCCCCGAGGATCGCAGCAGCATCCAGGCCATTGGCGCTTACTTCGGCCTTCTCGGTTTCATCCGCGCGACCGTGGCGCGGATGGTTCCCTCTATGCAGGCCTGGACAGAATCAGAGCGCAGCAGTTGCGCTTACTTTGCCGCCGTCGCTCTGGAGCGCCGCATCGCTTTCAGCCGCGGAATGCTCGCCCAGCAGATGGAAAGCTAGGCTGTCTGGCTGTTTGCTCTCCTCAACCGGCTGCTGTCTCTTTGGCCACAATCGTTGTCTGATTCTTGATCACTTCTCTCGCCGTGTTGTACTCTTCTGATGTTCCCTCCTCGCCGGAGTGGATGCGTCCGCAGCGCAAAACTTACCGGTGACAAAAACTTGCTTGCAGTGTGGCGCCGTATTGCCGTCCAGCGTACGCGTCTGCCATTTTTGTGAATCCTCTTTTTCCGCTGATCTCTCGCCCCTGGAACCATCCAGGGACGCGAGTCCAAACTTCGCCGAACACCGCGCAGATCGCTCCTCCGTAGAGCGCGAGGAGGTGCACGATGCTGCCTGGCGCGGTGAGCTTGCGCAGCGGCTCGAGGCCTACCGGACCCGGCGGCGAAAGACGGCGCCGAACGTGGCCCAATCTCAGTTTCTCTTCGAAGAGCCTGCTGGCAAATCGCCTTCCCACACAACTGCCGCAGTCGACGAGCCTCCGACAACAGCCGAGGACGATTTTTCTTTCACCATTGCAATAGGCCGCTCTTCCAAAAAGCGCGTCCTCGAAGATTCCCGCATGGTGATCGATGTTTCTCTGCCCTCCGACGTGGAAGTAACTTCGCAAATTCCTGCGGCGTTCGAAGACGCACCGCCTCAGCCGGGGCTCTATCCTGTCGCCTCCATCGACGACCGCCGCCTGGCTGCCTTGATCGATCTCGCTTGCTTGTTATTTGCTTACGGCGGATTCCTGATGCTCTTCGGCTCTCTCGGCGGGCAATTCACGCTGAGCAAACTGACCGCTGCCGTCTATTCGACAACGTTCGCCATCGTCTACCTGCAATACTTTGCTCTCTTCACCATCTTCGGCGGAACCACTCCCGGTATGATGATGCGAAACCTGCAGGTCACCGGTTTTTCCGGTGAACCGCCCACGCCCCGGCAGATGCTTTTGCGCAGCGCCGGTTACATACTCTCCGCCGGAACGTTTTTTCTGGGTTTTCTCTGGGCCATGTGGGATGAGGATCAGCTAACCTGGCACGATCGTCTTTCGCGGACCTATCTTAGCGCCGCTGAGAATTTTGCCGATCTGGAAGCTTCCAGCATTGCGCATAGCCGCTGATTCTTAACGTTTTTTGCTTACTTCGCGCGGCATTCGCGTGCTATTCGAATCATCGCCTCAAGGCTCCGCTCTACATCCGCTTCTGTCGTTGCCCACGAAGATACGCTGATCCGCATCGCCGTCTTTCCTTGCCAAACGGTAACACCGCACCAGCACGTTCCATCTTCCTGGATACGCTCGATCACTTTTCGCGTCACTTCTGGAGCTCCGAATGACACCAGCGCCTGATTAATCACAACGTCATTCAACACTTCGAATCCCGCTTCGCGAAGCCCGTGCGCAAATCGCTGCGCGTGGGCGCACGTCCGTTCGATCAACGCGCGCAAACCCGACCGCCCCAGCGACTTGAACGCCGCCCACAATTCCACGCCACGCGCTCGTCTTGAAGAGCCCGGCGTATGATGTAGCGGCTCCCGGCGTGAACCCGGTTCGAGATAGGCTGCTCGCATCCCCATCGACGCGCGCAACGCCGCGCCATCTCTTACGAGCACCACGCCGCAGTCGTACCCCACGTTCGGCCATTTGTGCGCATCCGTGGCCCACGAATTGGCCTGTTCGAATCCTCGCGTGAGATGCTCATACTTCGGCGACACGCGCGCCCACAACCCGAATGCGCCGTCGACGTGCACCCAGGCCCCCTGCTTCTTTGCCGCCTCGCAGATTTCCGCCGCCGGATCAAGAGCTCCGGTATTCACGTTTCCCGCTTGAAGGCACACGATTGTTCGTTCCGATAATTTAGGCAGTTTGTCGGCTCGCATCCTTCCCTGGCTGTCGGCCTCCACAATCGTCACGCGCTTCCTTCCGAATCCCGCTAGACTCAGCGCTTTCAGGACCGAAGCATGCGCCTCCCCGCCAACAACCACCTCGATCGGCGGAGCGCCAAACATTCCGTCTTCCGTGACGTTCCATCCCGCGCGCTCGAGAAGCGCCTGTCGCGCCGTCACCAAACCCGTGAAGCTGGCCGTTGTGGCGCAAGACACCAGGCCCCCCGCGCAATCGGCGGGCAATCCGAGCGCTTCGCAGATCCAGCCGAGAACCACATCTTCCAATTCCGCTCCGATTGGAGACATCGCTCGCAGCGCCACGTTCTGATTCCACGCTCCCGCCAGCCAATGGGCTGCCAGCGCCGCCGGCAAGATCCCGCCATTCACGAATCCAAAATAACGGCCGCCGGTGTTTGCCGTGGTAGCTGCGGATCCGATTTCGTCAAGCCTCGCAATGATCTCGCCAGGGTCGCCCGGAGAAGGTGGAAAAGGCTCGTGAAGCCCGGCCAGAGCCGCCACCGCGGCACGGGAAGGTCCGACGTTTCGCTCGGGCACATCCCGGATGTATCGCCGAGCACGCTCCGCCGCGAGATTCAAAACATCGCTGATTTGTGATTGCACTCCCGCCCCGGGATTTGTCGCCATTTGCGTATTCCTTTCCACCTTGCCGGCGCTACTCGCGAACGCGAAGACACCCGCAGAAAACAGGCGTACTTCTCGCCCACTCGAATACGCTATCCGGTTTTTAAAGGAAAGAAAGAGCCTAATTGTCTGCTTACTTCTTTACCACTGCCTCATCGGAAGCGACCTTGCCGTCGCGGATGTAGACGATGCGGTGCGCATGCTGCGCGATATCGTTCTCGTGGGTCACGAGAATGATCGTATTCCCTTGCTCGTGGAGGTTCTTGAACAGCGCCATGATCTCTTCGCCTGTTTTTGAATCGAGGTTGCCGGTGGGCTCGTCCGCCAGCACGATCGAAGGTGAATTCACCAGCGCCCGCGCAATCGCCACGCGCTGCCTCTGCCCGCCGGAAAGCTCATTCGGCTTGTGCGTCATGCGGTCCACCAGGTCCACGCGCTCCAGCGCCTTTTTTGCTTTTTCGATGCGCTCTTCGGCCGGTGTACCGTTGTAAATCAGCGGCAACTCCACATTGTGCAGCGCCGTCGCGCGAGGCAGCAGGTTAAACGTCTGAAACACGAAGCCAATTTCCTTGTTCCGGATGTACGCCAGTTCGTCATCATCCAGATCGCTCACCAGCCGCCCCGCCAGCCAGTATTTCCCGGCGCTCGGTGAATCCAGGCAGCCAATCAGATTCATCAGTGTGGACTTCCCCGATCCGGAAGGCCCCATGATCGCCACGTACTCGCCTTTGCGAATCTCCAGATCCACCCCGCTCAGCGCGTGAACCTTTTCCGAACCCATCTCGTAGACCTTGGTCAGCGCCTCGGTCTTGATGACCACGCCGGAACTGACCAGGTCTTCCCGGTAGGAATCGACAGCTGCTGTCTCGACTGGCATTCGAATCTCCCTCGGCCGTGGTGCGCCTTAGCTCTGCTGATCGTCCATCTTCTTCGGCGCGCTGTTGTCCACCTTTATCGCGGACTGCGGCTTCAAGGTACGCAGTGCTTTATAGCTCCCGACAACGATCTCATCGCCGGGCTGCAAGCCCTTGGTAATCTCAATGTCCGTAACGCCGGCAATTCCCGTTTCGACCGGCCTGAATATGGCCTTCTTTGCGTTGACCACGAATACGCCCTGCACTTCATCTTTCTTCGGGTCGCCGGGCGCCGGAGGCGGTGGTGCAGCCAGTGTCACACCGGAGCCGCCCTGGCTCTTAGCATTCTTGGCCGCTTCTTCCAGGTCCTTGCGCGTCCGCACCGCAAGCGCCTGAATCGGAATCGCCACAACGTTCTTTCTTTCCGCTGTCTTGATCTTCGCCGTCGCCGAAAGCCCCGGCCGCAGATTCTCCGGTGGACTCGCCAGCGTGACCACTACTTTGAAGTCTTTCGCTTCCTGAGTGCTGGTCGTGGTTTGCGTGGTCGTCAATCCGGAACTGCGCAGCACGGCTTGCGAACCGATCTCCGTCACTTTGCCCTTAAATACTTTCCCCGGCACTGCGTCGATTGTCACGTCCGCGTCTTGCCCCAGCCTTACGTTCACGATGTCCGTCTCATCCACCTTTACTTCCGCCGTCACCACCGACATATCCGAAAGTGTCATCAGAAAACTGCCGTTCGAATTCTGAATTCCTGGGACCACGTAGTCGCCCACGCGTTCCGGCAGATAGCTCACGATGCCGTTGATGGGAGAAGTGTAAGTCGTCTTATGCAGAATATCCTGCGTGTGTACCAGCACCGCGCGACCCTGACTCACTTGTGAGCGCGTTTGATCGAGCGTTGCCTTCAGCGACTGCACCCGCGCTTTCGAGGATTCCACCGTCGCAACCTGCGCATCATACGCTGTCTTGCGCTGATCGAAATCCTGCTTCGGAATCAAGCCATCTTTGTAAAGACCCTGGCCGCGGTCAAAATCCAGCTTCGCCTTCTCCAGGTTCGCCTGCTGCGAGATCAGATCCGACTGTGCCGCCTTGTAGCTGGCTTCCGCCGCTTGCACACCAGACTCCGCCGAATTCACCGCGGCGCCCTGGGCTTGCACGTCCGCGTTCGCTTGCACGTTTTCCTGTAGCAACAACCGGTCGCCCTTCTTGACGTGGTCGCCTTCCTTCACCAAAATCTCTGTGATTCTCCCAAACCCCTGCGCGGTGACGTTCGTATAAGTGGTCGGTTTCACTTCGCCGGACGCTGTCACCTGCGACACCAGGCTTTCCTGCGTCGCCACTTTCGCCGTTTGCACCGTAACTACACCCTTGTTCGCCTGGTTCACGCTGACAGCCACAATGGTGCCTAGTACGGCCACAGCCCCAGCGCCAATTGCCACTTTTTGCCACGTCTTCATCGCATTCCCCTTCGTTCCACCACTTTGCGGTTGTTTTCCGGGCTCCCGCAACGGACCACCCGCGCGGGGACACAATTGTCTGCCTCACTGCCTCTACCCTACATACGCCCCTTCGGGTCGAAATGTTTCGCGGGAGGGATACTCCAGTTTCGCGGTCCGGGATTGAAGCAAGGGACTTACGGGAGCGGCCTCTCCGTCAAAGGGGCGCTCGGCCCTGCAGTCATTCTATGTTCAAAACACCGGAAAAGGAAGACTTCCCATCCCGCCGAGGCGGGACGCTCGCTGACAACCGACCCACTCCTTTTGACGCAGAACTACGTCAAAAGTTCAGCCCCTAACGGAAATTCCTAGCGAAATCCGGACGCTTTCAATTTCTTTTTTAATGCTATAATCGATGCTTCGGCCGCTGTTTCAGGCCGATCCGTCCGCGGAGAGGTGGCAGAGCGGCTGAATGCGGCGGTTTGCTAAACCGTTGTAGGGGCCAAAACTCCTACCGGGGGTTCGAATCCCCCCCTCTCCGCCAGAAATTTCCCAGCACATTGTGAATAGAGGCATTTTCGTTTCTTTTTCCGTTCGGGTCCCGGAAGCGCTTAAGATTCGGCTTCTTTCGACGTTGGTTTCCTGTAGCCGACGATCCGCCCCAGACCTAGTCGTTCACTTCCCAGAACGCAGTTTCTGGATAGTGTGCATACCCTACCACTCCCCCAGAATGGACGTAGCCAGCGCAGTCTTAGAACTCTAATTCGGCAATCAGCTTCAAGAGTCGAAGAAGTGTTGTGCGTTCTTCCGGAGTCAGTTCTTTTCGAAGTTTATCGTCAGCGGCTATCCTCGCATTGATCAGGCGTTTCCTGTATTTGTGGCCTTTGGGCGTCAATCTAACGTGAATTGCTCTGCCCGATTTTGCTTTTCTCTCCGACACAAGCCCTTCCTGAACTATTGACTTGATGGCTCGGTGCACGACAGTTCGGTCGATACCGAGAAGTGTGGCGATTTGATTCTGATTGAGCACGGCACCGCCGCGGAGTGTGGATAGGATGAAGCCGCGAGTCGCAGAGCACCGAGTTTTTCGTTCAAGTCTCTTGCCGACGGAAAAATAGGCCGCAGCGACATGGGCAAGTAGCGAATCCCTTAGGATGTCTTGAGGAATGTCCTTCTTTGGAACGATGATCATAGGACGGTTACCGTTGCATCGAGAGGTCGCCGCCACTGAGGCGGTCCAACATAGGCAGGCGATTTCTTCCCGATCGCAATCACCATCACAACTTCATGATACCGGGTTGACAGTCCGAGAAATCTGGAGAGCCTGCGGCCATCAAATCCTTCCATGGGACACGTGTTGAGTCCCAGCGCTTCGGCAGCGATCATCAGATTCTCACAGGCCAACGATGTACTCTTCATCGCCCACTTTAACAAGTCCTGTCGAAATACTGGTGGCATCCCGATCGTCTTCCACAAATTCAACAGTCGAAAAATCGCCCACTTGACCGCGCCAAAAATGCCGAACGGTCCTGGCATGAACAGGATGCGGCCGATCTTCGCCGTCCGCTCGTAGTCTCGGATTTTGGCGTGGCTGAAGCCGCTTCTGCGCATCCACTCCAATTGAGCTTGCGAGGTTGCTGCCAACGAGCCGAGGTCGGCCACCGCAACCACCAGCGCCGACGCGGTTGCCGCAGGCATCTGTCCAAGGCAGAGTTTCGCCACGGTCTCCTTTCTCGGCGACGATTCCACCCAGAAGAACCGGTACGGTTGCATATTGAAGCTGGACGGAGCGTGGCGGGCTGCATCGAGGATTTGTTCGCGCAATGCTTGTGGGATTTCGACCGGCTCAAAGGCCTTAACCGCTCTCCTATGGAAGAGCGCTTCCAGGACTTCGCTCATGGGTGCCTCCATGTTGCCATTACAACATAGAGGTGTTGCGGTTGCAACATAAAAAGGGCGATGCTTGAGGTTGCGATTGGGAAGCAGTGTTAGTGCTGCAATACCGAGATCTTTCACAAAGTGAGATTCTTCTGACGCTGTGCCCCCTCTTGATCCCGCGATTACTTTAAGGGCGAGGTGTCTCTGGCGAGGAGTGCGTTCCCGTTAGGGAGGCACACCGCTCAAACTCCGGTTTGGCTTTCTCGCCCATTCCTTCTTTCTTGTAAATCTGCGCGAGCATGCAGTGGAGAGGGCCGCTCTTGGGACTCAGCTCGACAGCCTTCTCCATTTCGTTCTGCGCGTTCTGCAGCTGATCGGAATGCGAATATCCACGTGCGAGCAGTTCATGCGCCTTGGAATCTCGTGGGGAAATCTCCACAGCCTGAAGGAGATTCGAAATCGCTTCCGCCGGCCGATTGGCTTCGAGCAGCAAACTGCCGAGATTAATATATGGCCCGGAATTCTTGACGAGCAGGTGCCTTTGCCACGCAATGGCGTTTTCGTAGGCCGTGGCTGCCTCCTCATTGCGGCCCAGGCCCGCGTACGACAATCCTAGATTATCCTCCGCCTTCACATTCTTGGGATCGAGCTGCAAGCACTTTTCAAACGCGCTGATAGCTTCAGCGAACCGGTTTTCGTTGTACTTTGTCCGGCCGAGGTAGTACCACGCCTCGGAGTCTTTCGGATTCCATTCCACCGAGCGCGTCAGCCAATGGTCGGCGTTGGTGTAGTCCCCGAGCAAGACATAGTCGAGCGCGACAATTTTCAAATCGAGAGCACTGGGATCATGGTATTTCACGCCTTCCGTGTACTCGGCCAACGAAGCCCTGGCCTTCGAATCTCTAATGGATGTATCGGCACCATCCGCAATCTTTTCTGCATATGCTGTACCCCCTGTCTCGGACTTGACGCCGGCGCTCTCCTGAATTTCGCGAAACAGGATGTATCCCAGCAGGAAATGTCCCTGCGCCGAATTCTTGTTCTTATCTAGATACTCGCGAACCGCGCGCTCCGCTTCACCCGCCTTTCCCGTGTCCGCCAATAATCTGGCCCCGGCAAGAAGTGCATCCGACTCCTTTGCAGTCTCTGTTGAACCAGGGGCACCGGGTTCCTGGCACATCAGCGGCATTCCTGCCGTACCAATGAAGAACAAGTAGAACGCTGGGATCGCGCGAAATAACAACTTAGGCTGAAACCAGGCAAGCATTATTTCGGCGGCGCTTTCTGGACACCGGGTGCGGACGGTTCATCCACCTGCAGGATCTGATCGCCATGGACCTGTTCGAGCTTTTGCACGATGCCGCTCGGCCAGTGAATCTCGATTTGCTGAGCGACTGCGTCTGATCCCAGCCCCAAGTGCACGCGCTTGTCGCTGGCGGAAAGATAGCTGCTCGCGGTTGATACCGTTGCGTACTGCGCGCCTTTGGAAGTGACCAGCTTCACTTCGGCCCCGATGGCGTCGCGATTACTCTTGTGGCCCACCAGCTTCAACGTCAGCCAGTGGTTCTGTGTCGGCGTTTCATTGTGCAGGATGTGAATAGGGCCGTCGTTGGAAGTGACCACGGCATCGAGTTTCCCATCGTTGTCGATGTCGCCGATAGCCAGCCCACGGCCCACAAAAGCCTGGTGAAAAATCTCACCGGAGTCCGCTGAGACATCCACGAACCCCTTCCCGGTATTGCGCGCCAGCAGCATCGTCTCGCGATAACGCAGATTGGGAAAGTTCAATTCCACAGTGTCGAGATCGTGCCCCTGGGCGACGAGCAGATCCTTCCGGCCATCGTTGTCGTAATCGAAAAAACGCACACCCCATCCCGAATGCGTCAGAGTCATCTGGCCAAGCCCGGAAGTGAAGCTGTCGTAGGAAAAACTTCCGTCGCCGCTGTTCTTGTAGAGTGCATACATCTGATTCGAAAGATCGGTAATCACCAGGTCCGGTAAGCCATCGTTGTCGTAGTCGGCGAAGTCCACTCCCATGCCCGCGAACGTGCGCCCATTGCCGTCCACAGCGACCTGCGAAATGAGTCCCACTTCCTCAAACGTTCCATCCCCTTTATTGCGATACAGAAACTCCAGCATGGAATCGTTGGCCACCACAATGTCAACGCGCCCATCCCGATCGTAATCCGCAAGCGCGATCCCCAGTCCCTTGCCCGGTTTCGAAATTCCGACCTTCTTCGAAACTTCCGTGAAGTGCCCGTTTCCATCATTGTGATAGACCAGCGGGGCAACAGGCTGAAAAAGATCCGGGTGGCAATACGAACGGTATCCTTCGCGATGCTCTCCGCACCAGATGTCGTCAAAATCCCATTGCACGTACCGCAGCACGACGAGATCCAGGAGCCCATCGTTATCGAGGTCCACCCAGGCCGCGCTGGTGGACCAGCCGCTCCCGCCGACACCAGCTTTTTGCGTCACGTCGGTAAAAGTGCCGTCGCCATTATTATGGTAGAGCTTGTTCCCACCGTAAGCGGTCACAAACAGATCCTCGAACCCGTCGTTGTCGTAGTCGCCGACCGCCACGCCCATCCCGTAGCCAACGCCCGCCAAACCGGCCTTTTCCGTCACGTCCTCAAACGTGCCGTCTTTTTTCTGGTGATAGAGCCGGTTCCAATACGCCGGCCCAGTTTTTTGAGGGATGCTGCCCTTGGGAGTGGGATCGCTCAGCGGCGCTCCGTTGACCAGAAAAATATCCAACCGCCCGTCATTGTCGTAGTCAAACAGTGCGACGCCCGAACCCATGGTCTCGATCAGGTAGTGCTTCGACACATGCGAGGCTTTGTACTGGAACTGGACACCAAGCGCCGAGGTCACATCGACAAATTTTCCGGCCGCCTGCGATTTGGATGAAACTGCAGCTTGCTGGGCAGAAGTGAGCAACCCAGAGACCGCCACCAGAACCAATCCAAGAAGAACGCGCATGGGTTGACTCTCTCGCAGTCTTTGGGACTCGCCGGGCAATGTCAATGGTTTCCCTTGTCGTCGCCATCTTCCCGCCGCCCGTCGCTTCCGGACAACACGATCGCCATCAGTTTCGGTCCGCACTTAGGAATACAAGAGATTTGTGTCGGCGGACAGCCCGGCCACATCCGCTAGTCGGCCCGAAGGTCCTTGCACTACGAACCGGCGATGATAAAGCAACAGCGCACGCAGCCCTGCAAGTTCCTCGCCGCCGCCCGCTCTTCCCGGTCCGCCATGCAGGCAACTGGGCACGACATTGCCATGGCCGGTGTATTGGGTGGCCACCGACGAATCGACAACCAGAATCCTCCCGTGCAAATCACCGATGCCCAAAATGACGTCTCGCGTGAAGCCCGGATCGTTTGAAAAAATGGAGGCCACGAGCGAACCCAATCCTCGCCGCGCAATCGCAATGAGATTCTCCAGGCTGTCGTACGCCACCAGCGTCGCCGCCGGGCCGAACACCTCTACGTCATGCACATACTTCGCGTCGAGTCCGTTCCTGCATGCGAGCAGCGCTGGCTGCACGAAGGCGGACTTTTGCGCATCGGCGTCGATCGGTTCGAATCGCTCGTCGCCGCCAAACAAAACTTCGCATTCTTCCTTCAACTTCTTCAGTCCTTCGAGGCAGGATGCTTGCTGCGCTTTGTTCACCACCGGTCCGACTTTCACTTCTGCGTTTCGCGGGTTCCCCACTTTCATCGTGCTCAAGCGCGCGGCAATCGTTTCACCCACGGCTTTGAAGTGCTGGCGCGGCACCAGCACGCGCCGGATGGCCGTGCATTTTTGCCCCGCCTTCAGCGTCATCTCGCGCACGACTTCCTTCACCAGCAAATCAAATACGTCCGTTCCCGGCATGACATCCGGCCCGAGAATCGCCGAATTGATGCTGTCCGCCTCCACGTTCACGCGAACCGAGCGGCGCAAGACATTGGCGTGCCCGCGAATGCGCGCGGCCGTATCAGCGGAGCCCGTAAACGAAACAATGTCGGTCTCGGAAACATGATCGAGCAAATCGCGCGCCGAACCGCAAAGTATCGAAATTGCTCCCGCAGGCATGATTCCGGCCTTCACGATGTCTTCGATGATCCGGTGTGTCAGCCACGCCGTCGGCGAAGCTGGTTTCACGACGATAGGCACTCCCGACAGCCACGCGGGCGCAGCCTTCTCGCAGAGGCCCCATGCCGGGAAATTGAAAGCATTGATGAAAACGGCCGCGCCTTTTGCCGGCGCCAGAAAATGTTGTCCTGCGAATTCACCCGTCTTGGAAATGGAAACAACGGCGCCTTCCTTCAGCATCTTCGATTCCGCCAGCGCCTTGCCGATCTTGGCGTAGTACTTCATGGTGTAGATCGCGCCGTCGATATCGAACGCTCCATCCAACTGTGTCGTGCCGGAATTCAGCAGCGAAATACGAAAATACTCGTCGCGATTCGCCGTCATAACCTCGGCAATTTTTGCGAGCAGTTCCGCACGTTCGCGATAGTTCAATTGCCGAAGCGCCGCGCCTCCCTTGGTTCGCGCATATTCGAGTGCGGCGGCAATGCCAATTTCTTGCGAGGAAATCCGCGCCAACTCTTCTCCTGTGACCGGATCGAACAGTGGCTCGCCGGCGCCCGTGCCTTGTTTCCATTCTCCGGATACGTAGTTAGGCAGCTTCATTCGAAATCCTCCGCATGACCGCTACAGCTTACCCTGAACGGCTTGCCATTTCATGCTAAGGGAAGCAACACCAGTTACGCATAATACTGCATATCACCGACCAACATACTTAGCGTTTTCTCTCCCCTCCAACAATACCCCTGGGCCATCGTAATTGATTAACATAGAATGACTTGTTGGTGTCTATTGGAAAGTCTCCCTCTATTTCAATCGACGTCTGTAACAATTCAACTCTTTGTTCTTGACGTCCCAGCTGTAACATGTATTATAGTGCAGGTGAGGTTTCAGCGTGATGACCACATCCGCGAGCGTCAATTCCAAAGCTACGGCACTCCGCCGCAGCGCTGCGGCCCGCGAAGGTGAATTCTTGCTCTTTGTCGGTTCGCGCGTTCGCGAACTTCGCAACCGCCGCGGCATGACCCGCAAAATGGTGGCGCAGGAGGCCGACGTCTCGGAGCGCCATCTCGCGCAGCTGGAATCCTGTGAAGGAAACATCTCGATTGTGCTGCTGCGAAGAATCGCCGGAGTTCTAAACGTTTCGCTAGCCGAACTGTTCTTGCCAAGCCCCGAAGAACCTGCGGAAAAACTGGCGATCCAGCGATTCCTGCAAAGGCTTCCCGCAAATCGCCTTGAGGATGTCCTGTCCCGGCTCCAGCGCGATTTCAGCGAGGAAGAAAAGATGCGCCGCACACGCATCGCTCTGGTCGGCTTGCGAGGTGCCGGTAAATCTACTCTGGGATCCCGGCTCGCGAAGGAGCGCAACATTCCCTTCATAGAGCTTGACCGCGAAATCGAAACAGAAACCGGAATGCCTTTGGCAGAGATTTTCTCGCTCTACGGGCAAACCGGCTATCGCGCTGTCGAAAAACGCACGCTCGAACGTGTTCTCCGGGAACCAGGCCCCGCCGTGGTTTCCGTCGGCGGCGGCGTGGTCTCGGAAAAAGACACTTACGACTTTCTCCTGGCCCATTGCTACACCGTGTGGATCAAGGCGCAGCCCGACGAGCACATGTCCCGCGTCAGTGCCCAGGGCGATTTTCGCGCCATGGCCGGAAGTGACCGAGCCATGGAAGACCTGCGAAGGATTCTGGAAGCGCGCGAGCCGCTCTATCGAAAAGCAGACATGGTTCTCGACACGTCCGGAATTTCCGTCGAAGAAAGTTTTTCCAATTTGAAAGCGGCATTGCAGACTCATCTGCAGTAGGAGGCTTTTGTGGACGTCGTTGCAACTCAAGAATCGCAGGCAAAGTTGGAACCCGTCGACTTCCAAACCGATCCTTCGCACTACAAGCACTGGCGTCTCGCCTTCGATGCCCCTGTGGCCACGCTCACGATGGACGTCGCCGAAGATGGCGGTCTCCGCCCCGGCTACAAACTGAAGCTGAATTCCTACGACCTCGGCGTGGACATCGAACTCCACGACGCCCTCCAGCGCATTCGTTTCGAACATCCGGAGATTCGTACCGTGGTCCTGGCCAGCGCCAAGAACCGCATCTTCTGCTCCGGCGCCAACATCTACATGCTCGGCCTTTCCTCCCACGCCTGGAAAGTGAACTTCTGCAAATTCACCAACGAAACTCGCAATGGCATCGAGGACTCCAGCGCGCACTCCGGCCTGAAATTCATCGCCGCCTGCAACGGCACCACCGCTGGTGGAGGCTACGAGCTGGCGCTCGCTTGCGATGAAATTATTCTGATCGACGATCGCTCGTCCGCCGTCAGTCTCCCCGAGCTTCCGCTACTCGGTGTTCTCCCCGGGACAGGTGGCCTTACGCGAGTCACGGACAAACGAAAAGTTCGCCGAGACCATGCCGACATCTTCTGCACCAACCCCGACGGCGTCCGCGGCCAGCGCGCCAAGGACTGGCGCCTCGTTGACGAAATCGTCAAACCCCAGCAATTCGCCGAGCACGTGAAAAAGCGCGCCCTGCAATTGGCCGAGCAAAGCGATCGCCCCCTGAACGCCAAGGGAATCGCCCTGCCCCCCTTGAAGCGCATGGCTGATGCTGCGGGAGTTCACTACGAATTCGTCGACGTGCTGTGGAATCGCGAAGCTCGAACCGCAACCCTCACCGTCCGCGCTTCAGAGTCCTTGCCCAATGACACCGTGGAGAAGGTCGCCGCAGCCGGCGCTTCCTGGTGGCCTCTGCAAATGGCTCGCGAACTCGACGACGCCATCCTGACTCTGCGTGCCAGCGAACTTGATCTAGGTCTATGGATTCTCAAAACATCCGGAAACGCCGGCGCCGTTCTCGCCATCGACGAATTTATTCTGAATCATCAGGACAACTGGTTCGTCCGCGAAGTTCTCGGCATGATGCGCCGCACCTTCGCCCGCATCGATGTAACCTCTCGCTCGATTTACGCCATCATCGAGCCCGGCTCCTGCTTCGCCGGCACGCTCCTCGAATTGGCGTTGGCCGCCGATCGCGTCTACATGCACGACGCGCTCGAGGGCCAAAGCACTTCGTTCATCGCCCTTTCGAAAATGAACTTCGGCCCACTGCCAATGGTGAATCATCTCTCGCGCCTGGCTGCCCGCTTCTACGGCGATGCCGCGCAGGTCGAATCTCTTCGCAACCAAATCGGAAATAAACTTTCTCCTCGCGAAGCCCTCGATGCCGGTCTCGTCACCGCCGCGCCGGATGATCTCGATTGGGAAGACGAAATTCGCCAGGCCATCGAGTCGCGCGCCTCGCAATCCCCCGATGCCCTCACAGGCCTCGAAGCCAATCTTCGTTTTGGCCCTGCGGAGACTGTCGAAACGCGCATCTTCGGCCGCCTCTCCGCCTGGCAAAACTGGATTTTCATTCGCCCCAACGCTGTCGGCGCAAACGGTGCCCTCAAAGTCTACGGCACCGGCGCGCCTATCAAATTCAACTGGGAGAGAGTTTAGGAAACAGATTTGGCGCTGATTCGAATTTTTTGAGGGAGATCGCAATGATCAATTACACCGAAAAAATTCCCAACAACGTCGACCTGGGCCGCGACCGCGTCCTCCAGCGCGCCCTCGAACACTGGCAGCCCGCCTACATGGGCTGGTGGTACGACATGGGCCCCAACGAAAGTCACAACTACGAAGTCTATTTGCGCACAGCCGTCAGCGTCGAACCCGACGGCTGGGCGCAGTTCGGCTACGTGAAAATGCCGGACTATCGCTGGGGAATTTTCCTCCAGCCGCGCGACGAAAAACGCGAAGTGAATTTCGGCATTCACAAAGGCCAGCCCGCCTGGCAGGAAGTCCCCGGTGAATACCGCTCCACTCTCCGCCGCGTCATCGTCACGCAAGGCGACACGGAACCCGCTTCCGTCGAGCAGCAGCGCATGCTCGGAGCCTCTTGCCCCTCTATGTACGACTTGCGGAATATTTTTCAGGTGAACGTCGAGGAAGGCCGCCACTTGTGGGCCATGGTTTATCTGCTGCATCGCTACTTCGGTCGCGACGGCCGTGAAGAGGCCGAGTCCCTCCTCGCCCGCCGCTCCGGCGACGCTGACAACCCGCGCATCCTGGGCGCCTTCAACGAAGCCACGCCCGACTGGCTTGCCTTCTACATGTTCACGTTCTTCACCGACCGCGACGGAAAATTTCAGCTCTGCGCCCTCGCCGAGTCCGGCTTTGATCCCCTTGCGCGCACGTGCCGCTTCATGCTCACCGAAGAAGCCCATCACATGTTCATCGGCGAAACCGGCGTCAGCCGCATCATCCAGCGCACTTGCGAAGTCATGGCCCAGAACAAAGTCGAGGATCCTTCCGACGTCCGCGCCCTCGGCGTGATCGATCTCCCCACCATCCAGCGCTATCTGAATTTCCACTACAGCGTCACTCTGGACCTCTATGGCTCCGACGTTTCTTCCAACGCCGCGAATTACTACACCAACGGCCTCAAAGGCCGCTTCGAAGAAACCAAAATCTCCGACGACCACGTCCTCAGCGAATCCTTGTATCCCGTCTCCGAAGTGATCGGCGGCAAGATCATCCAGAAAGAAGTCTCCGCCCTGACCGCTCTTAACGAACGCCTCCGCGACGACTACATCCGTGAAATTGAGTCTGGCCTCAGCCGCTGGCAGCGCGTCATCGATAAAGCCGGCATTCCTTTTCGCCTGACCTTGCCACACAAAGGCTTCCACCGCGCCATCGGCAATTTCGCCGGACACTTTATCAGTCTCGACGGCGAAGTCTTGACCGAGGAAGCCTGGAAGAACCACGAATTCGAATGGCTCCCCAGCCCCGCCGATCACAAGTTCGTGCAATCCCTCATGAGCGGTCGCGTCGTCGAGCCCGGCAAATTTGCCAATTGGATCGCTCCCCCGGCGCGCGGAATCAACAATAATCCTTTGAATTTCGAATACGTTCGTTTCAACTGATCGCCAAATTGCAGCCGGCGCGCAGTTGTTCTTGCTCGAAACGCGCGCCACACGCGCAAACCAAGGTGACCGAAAAGATGCCTAAGGTGATTTATGTTTCCCCCGCCGGTGAATCGCGCGAAATTGAAGTAGCCGCCGGCACCACGGTGATGGCAGCCGCGCTCAAAAACGGCATCGACGGCATCGTCGCCGAATGTGGCGGCGTCTGCATGTGCTCCACCTGCCACGTCTTTGTCGACCAGAAATTCTTCACCCTCCTGCCGCCCGCCCAGGACACTGAAGAAGCCGTCCTCGAAATCGCCGCCGTCGAGCGCCAGCCCACCAGCCGCCTCAGTTGCCAGATCAAAGTCACCGCCGACCTCGACGGCCTCATCGTCCGCCTGCCGGAAAAGCAGCGCTGATGAAAAACGGCGCCGTCATCGTCGGCACCGGCCAGGCCGGCTTCCAGACCGCCGCTTCCTTGCGCGCCGAAGGTTTCCAGGAATCGATAACGCTGATCGGCGAAGAGCCCCACACTCCCTACCAGCGCCCGCCGCTCTCAAAAGGATTCCCCCTCGGCACCCAGGATCTCGATAGCATCGAGCTACGCCCGAAAAACTTCTACGCCGACCACGAAATCAATCTCCTGCCCAGCGAACGCGTGACTACGTTGGACCGCGTTTCACGGCAAATCACGCTGGCATCCGGAAGCAGCCTGCCCTACGACAGACTCGTCCTCGCCACCGGCGCACGCAATCGTCTGCTCCCCGTCAAAGGCGCCGATCTCGATGGCGTCCTCTATCTGCGCTCCCTCGATGAAGCCATCGCGCTGAAAGAGCGCCTCAAGACCGCTCAGGAAATCGTCGTGATCGGCGGCGGATTCATCGGCCTCGAACTCGCGGCCGTCGCCTGCTCGCTGGGGAAATCCGTAACAGTTCTGGAAGCTCTCCCTCGCCTGATGTCCCGCGTGGTCGCTCCCATCATTTCCGATTTTTACCGTGAACTGCATTCGAACAAAGGCGTGAGAGTTTTTTGCGGCACCTGCGTTTCGGAAATCACTGGAACCGGCGGCGCAGTGCAAGAAGTTGCCCTCAGCGACGGCCGCAGATTTCCCGCCGACCTTGTTCTCGTCGGCATTGGCGTCGTGCCCAACGCCGAAATCGCCCGCGACGCCGGTCTTCGCATTTCAAACGGCATCGCCGTTAACGAACATTTGCAAACCGACGACGAAAATATCTTCGCCATCGGCGATTGCGCCGAACATCCTTGCACTTTCGCCGGCGCCCGTATCCGCCTCGAATCTGTCCAAAACGCCGCCGACCAGGCCCAATGCGTCGCCGCCGCTATCGCCAGCCGCCCCGCCCCCTACCGCGCCCTCCCCTGGTTTTGGACCGATCAATTCGATATCAAGCTGCAGATGGCCGGAATCTCCCACGGCCACGATCGCATCGTCACCCGAGGCAATCCCGAGAGCCGCAAACTTTCCGTCTTCTATTTTCGCGAAAACAAACTCGTCGCCATCGACTCCATCAATCGTCCCCTCGACCACATGATCGGCCGCAAACTCCTCGCCGCTGCCGTGCCGCTGACTCCCGACCAAGCCGCCGATGAATCCGTCGACCTGAAGCAACTAGAACGCGCGTTCGCCTCGCAACCAAAGCTCTAATCTCCCAATTCTCCGTGATCTCTGCGTTCTCCTTTCTGCCCTCTCTGCGTTAATGTTTTTCCTGTCTTGGCCACTGAACACACGTTCACTTACTGAACATCCGTTCAGATTTCAGTGGACATTCGCCGTCCAGCCGCGCTAACCTTGCTTAGGAGCGACGCAGCGCTCTTGGAACGCAAAGTGCCGACTCCACTCCCCACAACGCGCCCCAACGCCCGTCTCGCCCGCCGCTATCTCGCCCGCCGCCTGGAAATCCTCCGCGCCGCCGGAAAACAGTTTCGCATCACGGGCTTCGCCGAAACCGGCATGCGCGACATTGCCGCCGCCGCCGACCTCTCCCCCGCCAACCTCTACAATTATTTCCAGGGCAAGCACGAAATCCTTTTCTTCTGCCAAGACGTCACTCTCGATCGACTGCTCACCGCTCTTGAGCAGGCGCGCCGGTCCAAAGCCAGCGCCGCGGAAAAACTGCGTGTGGTTATCATTTCCCATCTGCGCTGCGTCCTGGACGAAGTCGAAGGTTCCGCGGCTCACCTCTTGACTGGTGCCCTACCGCCTCGTCTGCAACGCGCTCTGGTTGTGAAACGTGATCGTTACGAAGAAGGTGTGCGCCATCTAATCGCCGCCGGCACTCGCACGGGTGAATTCGTGCCCTGCGACCCCGCTCTCGCCGCGCGCGCCGTCCTCGGAGCTCTCAACTGGAGCGTTCGCTGGTTTCATCCAGACGGCGCTCTCACCGCCGCCGAAATCGCCGAAGGTTTCGCCGGCTATCTGATTCGCGGCCTGCTCGCCAAACCGGATTCTCTCCCTCGTCGTTCTCCTGCCGCAAAAATTGTGCGCCCTGCCCGCAAGCTTCTGCCGCGCAACGCGAATTTGCATTCCGCATCCAGACGATTTTCCGAGAGGTGATTTATTCTCATCACACTTCCAGCCGAATCCCAGAAAACTTCTCACCTTCGAATGACCCTCAACGGCGAACAGGTTGACGTTTCCTTCGCCCCCTACAAAACGTTGCTCGAAGTCCTTCGCGAGGATCTCGGCCACACCGGCACGAAACACGGCTGCGAACTCGGCGAGTGCGGCGCCTGCGCCGTTCTTCTTGACGGCAAGCCCGTGCTCTCTTGCCTGGTCCTCGGTGTCGAATGCGGCGGCAGGAATGTGCTGACCGTAGAAGGCCTCGGCCTCGATGGCCATCTTCATCCCCTGCAAGACGCCTTCGCCGATCTCGGCGCCGCGCAATGCGGCTACTGCACGCCCGCGATTCTGGTCACCGCGAAATCTCTGCTCGAAGAACATCCTCATGCAACGCGTGATCAAATTCGCGCGGCCCTCTCCGGTGTGCTCTGCCGTTGCACCGGATATCTCCAGATTTTTGAAGCCGTAGAAGCCGCGATGGTCAAGATTGCAGAGCAAAACGCCGCCGCAAAATAGTTTCCGAGTGTATGGCGGCGCGCCGCCGTACATTTAGGAGGGCACTTGCCGAATCAAAAAGATTTGATGGAACGGCCGCCGACAGAGGCTCCGGAAAACGGAGGCAAACACCGCGTCATCGGCGTCCCCCGCCGCCGCGTCGACGCTCGCGCCAAAGTCACCGGCCAAACGCGCTTTGCCGACGACATTTTTCTCCCGCGCATGGCCCACTGCAAACTTCTGCGCTCCCCGCACCCGCACGCGCGGATTCGAAAGATTGACGTTTCCCGCGCCCTCGCGCATCCCGGCGTCTATCTGGTTCTCACCGGAAAAGATCTCCCCATTGAATACGGAATCCTTCCCGTCAGCCAGGACGAGCAAGCTCTCTGCGTCGATCACGTCCGCCACGTCGGCGATCCCGTCGCTGCCGTCGTCGCCCGCGAAGAACTCACCGCCTTCGAAGCCCTCGACCTCATCGACGTCGACTACGAAATCCTCGCCACCATCTCCGATCCCGAAGAAGCTCTCGCCACACCCGAGCCGCGCATCCACGACTACGGTGAGGAAGGCAACATCCACAAACGTGTCGCACTCGAATTCGGCGACGTCGAGAAATCATTCGCCGAAGCCGACGAAGTCTTCGAAGACATTTTCTTTTATCAGGGCAATACCCATCTCCCCATTGAGCAGCACGCCGCGGTCGCCACCAAAGACCCCGACGGAAAACTAACCATCTGGTCCAGCACGCAAACCCCGCACTATCTCCACCGCGCCCTCGCCAAAGTCTTGAACATGCCTCCCGCGCACATCCGCGTCAGCGCCACGCCCAACGGCGGTGGCTTCGGCGGCAAAAGCGATCCCTTCAATCACGAAATTGTCGTGGCCAAGGCTGCGCTTCTCCCCGATCGCCCCGTCAAAATCTGCCTCACCCGCGAGGAAGTTTTCTATTGTCACCGCGGCCGCCATCCCGTCCTGATGAAATTCAAAACCGGCGTAAAAAAGGACGGCTCCATCACCGGCATGCATCTCCAAACGCTGATCGACGGCGGCGGCTACGGCTCCTACGGCGTAGCCAGCACTTTTTACACCGGTGCGCTCCAGACCACCACCTACCACATCCCGCGCTACCGCTTCCAAGGCTGCCGTACCTTCACTAACAAGCCGCCCTGCGGGCCAAAACGCGGCCATGGCACCGTCCAGCCGCGCTTCGGCCAGGAAGTCCAGCTGGACAAAATCGCCGAAAAACTCAAGCTCGATCCCGCCGACCTCCGCCTCCACATCGCCGAAGCTCCCAATACCGTAACCGCAAACTATCTCCGCCTGAGCACCGTCAACCTTTCCGAATGCATCCGCCGCGTGGTCAAAATCTCCGAGTGGAAAGAAAAATTTCGCAAGCTCCCCGAAGGCCGCGGCGTGGGCATTGCCTGCTCCGCTTATCTCACGGGAGCAGGCCTCGCCATCTACTGGAACAAGATGCCCCATTCCGGCGTGCAGCTGAAACTCGACCGCGGCGGCGGTGTCGCCATTTTCTGCGGCGCCACAGAAATCGGCCAGGGCTCCGATGATGTTCTCGCGTCCATCGTCGCCGAAGTTCTCGGCATCGACACCTTTGACATCCGCCTCTTCACCGGTGATACGGATTTAGGCCCCGTCGACCTCGGCTCCTATTCCAGCCGCGTCACCATCATGGCCGGTAACGCCGCACTGCAAGCTGCCGAGCGCGCCAGGGAATTGCTCGCCGAAGCCGTCGCCATTCGCCTCGAAGTTCCCAAAGAGCGCCTGCGTTTCGCCGACAAACACGTTTTCGATTCCGCAGCGCCCGAAAGAAGAGTCCCCTTCCACGAAGCCGTCTGCCTCGCCGAAGCCCGCTTCGGCACCATCGGCACCGTCGGTTCCTACACTCCGCCCAAATCTCCCGCACTCTACAAAGGCGCCGGCGTCGGTCCATCGCCAACCTATTCCTATACCGCCGCGGTCGTCGAAGTTGCCGTCAATCCCGTCACCGGATGGATCACTGTCCCAAAAATCTGGATCGCCCACGACATCGGCCGCGCTTTGAACCCTCCCCTCGTCCGCGGTCAAGTCGAAGGCAGCGTCTACATGGGCCTCGGCGAAGCCTTGATGGAAGAGCAGGAATTCCGCCGTCTTCCCAAAAAACTCTCGCACGCGCTGGTGCACAAATTTCCGTCCATGCTGGAGTACAAGAGCCCCACTTCGCTCGACATGCCCGAAGTCGTCACCGAGTTGGTCGAAGAGCCCGACCCGCGCGGCCCCTTTGGCGCAAAAGAAGTCGGTCAAGGCCCGCTGCTCCCCATCATGCCCGCCGTGGCCAACGCCGTTTACGACGCTGTCGGCGTTCGCATTGACGAAGTGCCCATCACTCCGGAAAAAATCATGAAAGCCCTCGCGGAAAAAAGGGCCGGCCGCGATCCTCGTTACGGACCCAGCCACTTTCCGCACGTCGATTGGCCCGAAGCACTCCGCGTTCCTCCGCCATGGGAAGGCGGCGACGGCAACGCCGTCAACGATGTCCCCCGCCCCTCGAAACCACGCCCGGAGAAAGAAAAGGTACTCAACTCATGATGCGCTTGCCTCTTTTTGAATTTCGTTCCCCGCGCACTCTCGATGAAGCCGTCCGCATATTGGACGGTCAGGGCCCCAGCACCATGCCCCTTGCCGGCGGCACCGACCTGCTCCCCAACATGAAGCGCCGCCAGCAAGTTCCTCGAACGCTCATGAGTCTTCGCTACGTCGAAAGCTTGCGGCAAGTTCAGCTCAGCGTTTCCGGATCACGCCTCGGCGCATGCCTCACTCTTACCGACATCGCAGAAGACCCCCGCTTTCGAAACGGCATGACCGCCCTCGCGCAAGCCTCCGCTCTTGTCGCCACGCCACACATTCGAAACATGGCCACCCTCGGTGGCAACCTCTGCCTCGACACGCGCTGCAATTACTACGACCAGAACTACGAGTGGAGAAAAGCGATCAATTTCTGCCTGAAGAAAGACGGCGACACTTGCTGGGTAGCCCCGAGTAGCCCCAAATGCGTCGCGGTCTCTTCCACCGACACCGCGCCCGCGCTGATCGCCCTCGGCGCTCGTGTCCGCCTGGTCTCTCGTTCCGGCGAACGCGAAGTCCCCCTCGCCGATCTCTACAACAACGATGGAATCAACTACATCAAGCGCCGTCCCGATGAAATTCTCGCCGAAGTCCTGCTCGATTCTCTCCACGGCTGGAAAAGCACGTACTGGAAATTGCGCCGCCGCGGTTCCTTTGACTTCCCGGTTTTATCCGTAGCCGCCGCCGCGCGCTTTTCCACTCAGGGCGTGGTCGAAGAAGCCAGTATTGTTATTGGCTCCGCCGCATCCCGCCCGCTAGTTGCGGGCGAGGCGTCGAAGTTTTTGGCGGGCCGATCCTTGAACCCGGAATCCATCGTCGAGGCTGCCTCTCTCGCCGCGCGCATCGCCAAGCCATTGGACAACACCGATTTCGACATGACCTGGCGCAAGCGCATCACGACCGAATTCGTCTCTTATGCCCTGCGCGAATTGCGTGGCGACGACATGCACATCGAGCGCGAAAGCGTGACGCGTCATCCGCTTCTCGAATCGTGATAGTGTTTCTTCCTCGATGAAACAAAAACGCATCGCATTTCTGTTTCTGTTCTCGCTCGCGGCTGCAATTGTCGCTGCGTCCGCGCAAGAAAATTCAAAATCTCTCGCCGAAAAACTCGGCTTCTTCCGCGATTCGAAATTTCTCATCGTCCATGCCGACGACCTCGGCGAAACCCATTCCGTAAACGCCGCAACCATCAAAGCGTTCGAATCCGGCCTCGTCAATTCCGCCAGCCTCATGGTCCCCTGCCCGTGGTTTCCGGAAATCGCCGACTACGCCAAATCTCATCCCGATGCCGATTTCGGCATTCACCTCACGCTAACCAGCGAACGCATCTACTACCGCTGGGGCCCCGTCGCTTCGAAAGACAAAGTCCCCAGCCTGGTCGATGAAAACGGCTATTTCCATCACGACTGGACGCCTGCGACCCGCATCAATCCCAAAGAAGTCGACATCGAACTCCGCGCCCAAATCGACCGCGCCTACGCCATGGGCCTCCATCCCACACATCTCGATTCGCATCAATACCGCCTCTTCGACAACGGCAAAGAGCTCTTCGAAGTCGCCGTTCGAATCGCCCACGATTACAAGCTCCCGCTCTTCGTCGCCCGCGACTGGTTCGCCGGTCGCCCCTACCTGCAATCCGCCCTCGGCCCCGCAGACATCGTCATCGACCACACCGTCACCATCGAACCCACAGTTCCGCCAGACAAGTGGAACGAGTTCTACACGACCGCGCTGAAAAATCTGCAACCTGGAGTAACCGAATTCGTGATTCACCCCGGTTTTGCCGACGCGGAATTGAAAGCCGCCACCCGCGAGCGCGACACTTGGGGCGCCGCGTGGCGCCAGCGCGACTTCGATTTTTTCACCAGCCAGGAATTCCGCGCTTTGCTCTCGAATCAGAACATCAAACTCATCACCTGGCGCGAACTCGCCAGCAATTCGAATCACTGAACCCATCCGCGCCTCGCAGTTTCTGTCGCAAAGCCTCTTTCGTTCGAATGCCCTTTCGCGCTACTTTTCCATAGCAACCTTATTCGCTCTCGGGAGAAACTATGCTGGCCCAGCCGGATCCGCCGCCACCCTCCAAACCCTTCTTCAAAAACCCCAAGCTCTATTCCGCCGCAGCGTTCGCCATCGTACTGCTGTTCGTCGGCTGGATCATGGTCACCCGCTGGCTGGAAAACCGCGGCATCGAAAGACGTGCCAAAGAAGAACGCACCCTGAAGCAGCAAGAGCAGGACCGCATCACCGTGGAACAACTCGGCGGCAACGAGCTGGCCATCCAGAATTTCTACGCCAGCCCTGGAGAAATTCGCCGCGGCGCCTCCGTCCAGATCTGCTACGGCGTAGCCAACGCCAAAACCGTCACGCTCGAGCCCCAGTCCAATCCCGTATGGCCCTCCCACTCCCGCTGCGTTGACGTAACCCCTAATAAAACAACCACTTACACCCTCACCATCGCCGACGCCGCCGGAAACACGAAAACCCAGACTCTCGAAGTGAAGGTCCGTTGACCGGTACCCCACCACTCCCCTCTTGTGACTTCAATTCACCCGCATCTATAATGTTTGTTTGCGCGGGGTCCGGGGACCCTCTGTTGCTTCCCGGACTCCGCAGAATTGTCTTAGTGAGCCGACGACCAAAAACCATGTCCGACCCTCTCGCCAAAATCAAGAAGAAGCTGCAGGACGAAATCGATCAGCTCTCCCACGAGCTCAACGTCGAGCTCCCCAAGGAAATCGCCGTCGCCCGCGCCCACGGTGACCTCTCCGAAAACGCCGAGTATAAGTACGCCAAAGAGCGCCAGGGCTACGTCAATCTCAAGATCACCCATCTCAAAAAGCGTATGGGCGACCTCAGCATGCTGAATCTCACCAATATTCCAACGGACCGCTCCGGCTATGGTTCGCGGCTCATCGTTCTGGACACCCAGCGCGACGTCAAGATCGAATACAAACTTGTCAGCAGCGAGGAAGCCGACGTCGAAAAAGGCCTGATCTCCACCACCTCTCCGATCGGCAAGGCGCTCCTCAACCGCAAAGTCGGTGATGAAATCGAAGTCACTACGCCTGCCGGTAAAAAGGAATTCGAAGTCGTCCGCCTCGTTACCATTCACGACGACGAGTAACCCTTTTGCCGTTCCTCGCGTCCTAGTCAATGAACTGTGTTGGCCGCTTGTGAGGCTTTATGTATTGGGGAGCAGGCCCGGAACTCGGGCTCCTGACCTGTATCGGTTATGTCATGTTAGCCATGGGCGCTGCACTGGTGTGGCGCAACCGTGGAGACTTCTCCATCTGGATGCATGACGAAATCTCCATCTTTCGCCGCACCTTCTCCCGCTACAGGCCCATCGGCCCGTTTTACATGCTGCGCGAAGAATCCCGCTTCAAAGCCATCCCTACCTCTTTCATGCGCAATCTCACCCGGCTGCCCCGGAGCCGCTTCAACGGCGCCGCCGTGCTGCTCATGATCGGGATGCTTCTCTTTCTCCTCGATTTCTTCGTCTGACGATTCTCTCTTGCCTAGACAAACCAATCTCCCTTTGCCATTCTCATCCCGATGAAACCAGCTCTCATTGTTCACGGCGGTGCGTGGGACATTCCTGACGAGGCCGTGGAAACCTGCAAGTCCGGTTGCAATCGCGCGCTGACGGCGGGGTGGAGCATTCTCGAACGTGGCGGCGCGGCAATCGATGCGATTGAAGCCGCTATTATGGTGCTCGAAGATGATCCGGTATTTGATGCGGGGTACGGGTCACATCTGAATCTCGATGGGCACGTGGAGTGCGACGCCATCGTCATGAACGGTGCGACGCTGCGCTGCGGGGCGGCCGCGGGGCTGCAGCGCATTAAGAATCCCGTTCAAGTGGCGCGCAAGATCCTTGAAACTTGCCCGCACATGATGCTGGTCGCGCAAGGCGCTGAGCATTTTGCCAAAGAAAATGGAATCAAGCTCTGCAAGCCGGAAGAGCTGGTCAGTGAAGCGGAGCAAGAAGCCTGGATGAAATGCAAAGCGGACAAACATGCCGCCGAGCATCATCGCGGACACGAGCAGGGCACCGTCGGCGCGGTGGCCATCGATCGCGACGGAAATCTCTTTGCGGCCACCTCCACCGGGGGTACGTGTTGCAAACTCCCCGGGCGGGTGGGCGATTCTCCGCTGATCGGCTGCGGGTGTTACGCCGACTCGGAAGCGGGCGGAGTTTCCTGCACGGGGTACGGCGAAGCCATCATGAAAATTGTGATGGCCAAAACCACAGTGGAATTCCTACGCGGGCCGGCGACATGCGTCGATCCTTCGGAGTCCGCCGAGAGCTGCGATCTTTCCACTGCGGATCTTGCGGCGCGCCGCGCTATCCATCTTCTTGGCAAACGCACACATGCTACGGGCGGGCTGATCCTGCTGGACCGGCATGGTAATCCGGGGTTCGCATTTAATACGCCGCGGATGGCCTATGGCTACGTCGCTCCTGATGGTTCCTTGGTCACCGCCGTCTAAACTGATGATTTACGCTCAATCGATTCAGATTTGCTAGGAGTAATTTCCCCCAACGATGAAAAGGAAGACGTGAAACTATTCATAAAGTTGTAAGTCGATGCATAACATCTTTAAGAATCCATATAACTTGAAATAAATCATAAATAAACTAGACCTAAATCTGTTTTGTTACCTTGTTGATATCACGTCATTAAGCTCCTCTCTTCCTTTGCCCATCTAGGACCTATCAGCGATGGACTCTCGCTTGCACGCTTGCCTATTCAGTTGCTGCTCCAATGTTGGCTTTGCGTCAATTCTGCGAATTTGTCCCGGGTCAAGATGCACGGACTGACGGTTTATCTGGACAGCGCCTGGATTTCGTCTCAGTGTCTAAAAAATTAGCGACTGGCAATTTCTGCGCGCGGTAACGGAGGGCAGAATGAGTTCGTTTACAAAGCGGTTCATGATGTTTGCTGTTTTGTTCTCTTGTGTTGGATGCATCTTCGATTCCCACCTGAATCTGAACGCTCAAACCAGCAATGGTGCCATCGCGGGGACCATTACTGACAAATCCGGCGGTGCCGTTGCCAACGCCACTGTCCAAGCTTTTAGTCAGAGTATGGGTCAGACCCTTGGCACTGCCACTACCGACTCTTCGGGTGGCTACCGCATCGATGCTCTCTTCCCAGGCAAATATACCGTTACTGTAAAGGCTGCCGGATTTAGTGAGACGAAATTCGCCGATGTCGACGTGCGCGGCTCTTACACCGCCACTGTCAGCGGCGTGCTCGAACTCGGCGCAGTAAGTTCCACGATCACCGTTGAAGCATCCATCGGCCAGGAACTCCAGACGCAATCCGGTGAGCTGAGCAAGAGCTTTGGTGAATCGGAAATTGAAAACCTTCCTTACCAGAACCTCAATCCAATCTCTCTTGTTTTGACCCAAGCCGGCGTATCTGCCGGTGACCAGGTTGCGGGAGGCATCGCCAACAACAGCAACTTCAGCTTCCGCTCCAATGGGGAGCAATTTACCGTGAATGGCAGAAGCCCCCGTTCGAACAACTTCCTCATCGATGGTCAGGACAACAACGACAATTCGATTGCCGGGCAGGCGTTTCAACCCATCAACGAGGCGGCTGTCGGCGAAGTTACGATTCTGACCAACTCCTACAGCGCGGAATTTGGCCGCGGCGGCGGATCGGTCACCAACGTCATTTCGAAGGGCGGCACGAATGATTTCCATGGTTCCGCATGGGAACTCAATCGAAACTCGTATTATGCTTCCATCCCTGCGGACCAAGGTTTCAACGGTGGTGTCTGCAGCGATCCTCCCCCGGCGGGCCGAAAATGTGGCTCCATCGGCAACCCTGTTGACAACGAGAATACTTTCGGCTACGCGGTCGGCGGTCCGGTTCTAAAGAATAAACTCTTTTTCTTCCAATCCACGCAATGGGATCGCGAACGCCAGACTGCCAATGGCTCCACGCTGAATATCCCCACTGCAAACGGTATCGCGGCTCTGCAGTCCCTGGGCCCGAACGCCAATGCGGATTTTCTCGTCGCCGCCCTTGCGGGCTTGCGCGGCGTTTGCAACACCAACCCTTGCCCAACGATTGCTCTTGGGAATGACCCGGTCACTGGCAATCCCCGGCCCGCCGTCGAAATGGGATTTGCTCAGCGCTCCGGCATCTCCGCAAGATTCAACGGGCGGCAGGAAAACGCCAGAGCGGACTGGATTGCTGGCGAGAAGGATTCCTTCTCCGCTCGCTACATTCGTGGTGACGCCGCTCTGAGCCCCGATCTCTTCAATTTCCCCAGTCAATTGCAGCCCTTTGATTCGCAGCAGGGCGGCCCATCGCAGACCATTGGCACTACCTGGGTGCATACTTTTTCGGCGAAGGCCGTAAATGAACTCCGGGTCTCCTTCACGGAGATTAATTTCTCTTTCAGCGCCACTCCCGCAACCGCCGCGAATCCGCTTTCCTCGCACGCCTCCATTTCGATCACAAGTTTCCCGACCCTTGGGTTTCCGAGCAACTTGCCCCAGGGCCGCGGTCACAAGACTTGGCAGTATCAGGACGGGTTCAGCTACAACGTCGGCAAGCACACCCTCAAAGCCGGGGCGGAGGTCTCTCACTTGGCCGTTGTCGATGAGATTCCCTTTAACTCTCGCGGCACGATCTCATACGTGCCGGGCTGCGGCGGCGCTGCCTGTACGTCACAGCCAACATCCTTGGCAAACTTTGTGGACGACTTTGCTGGGCCAGGCGGCGCTGCTTCCAAAGTATTCGGCAGTCCCGTCACCAAACCTTTTGTCACAACTTACTCGCCTTATGTCCAAGACACCTATCGCATTACCTCCAACTTCACCTTGAATCTTGGGCTGCGTTATGAGTACTGGGGAACTCCTGAAAACACGTTGCTCTTTCCCGCAGTGAATACCTCCGCGGGAATTGGACTCCCAGGGCAGTCCTTCCCCAATATGTATGCGCAACCTCAGCAGGGCGACTTCAACACTTTTGCCCCGCGCGTCGGACTTGCCTACACACCCAGATTCTGGAACCGGCTGTTCGGCCAGGGCAAGACGGTAATCCGCGCCGGGTACGGCATTTTCTATGACGGCATCTTCACCAATATCTTGGATAACACAGCAGGAGCGAGTCCGAACGCCATAGGGTTTACTGCCACTTCCAACGTCGGACGGGGAGTTGCGAATGCCAGCGCGGCTCTAGCCGCCGCACAGGCCGTACTGAATCCTGCTGCCACGGTCACAACGATTGCGAGCAACCTGCGCAACCCGCTGACCCACCAGTGGAACCTGAACGTTCAGCGGGAATTGCCCGGTGGATTCATTTTCTCAGCTGCCTATGTCGGCACGCGCGGGGAGCGGCTCTTTGAGACGCAGGCCTTCAATCCGAGAGTCAACGGCGGAGCTCGGGTCAACCCGAGCTTTGGTGCCGTCAACGTGCGTGACAACGGCGGCGACTCGATTTACCACGGCGGCCAATTCCAATTGGATCGCAAATTCAGTCATGGGTTGTTGCTGCGAGCCGCTTATACGTACTCCAAGCTCCTTGACGACGGCTCCGACGTTTTCGGGCCCACGGGGGGCTTCACGATTAACCGCAATGACTTTTCCCAGAATCCTCTCTGCCAGAAGTGCGACCGTGGTCCGTCGATTTTCGACGTGCGCCACCGGTTTGTAGGATCCTATGTGTGGGATGTACCCTACGTTCACAACTCCTCGAACCTCGCGTCGGGGCTCGTGAAAGCGATCACCCGTGATTGGTCAATCTCCGGCACCACGACCGCCCAGACCGGCTTCCCCGGCACCATATTCAACGGAGTCGACTCCCTTGGAGATGGTCAAACGTTCAATGACAGGCCGTTCATCGCGGATGCGACCAAAGGCGTTTTCGACAAGGCCCGCTACGGTTTTCTCAAGGCCAATAGCGGACAAGCGGCTCTCGCAAATACCATTGGGCGCGGAAGTGTATACATGCCTGGGTTCTCGGACTGGGACTTTGCCGTGACGCGCGCCATCCGACTGCCAATGAGGCACTTTGAGGGCCAGAGGTTGAGTTTCCGCGGCGAGGCCTTCAACGTGTTCAACCACCCGAATCTGGGAATACCCAACTTGAATCTATCCGCTTCAGACTTCGGCAACCTGGCGGAAACCATCTATGGTGGGCGGATCCTAAAGATTAAACTCACTTACTCGTTCTGACGAAGTTCCACGAATCCTTGCAGCTTTGAAGGGAAGCTGGAGGCATCCGGCTTCCCTTTTTTTGCGCGCGAGTTCCAGAATAGAAGAGGGGGAATAGACCCGTCGCTATGCAAAGAGTGCGGAACGAATTGCGGAACGGTCTAAAACCGGCCACTACATCACGCGGGGCGGGGGTGTTCGTGGGTAGGTTTGTCGATGGGGGCGCGGGCACTGCGGGAGCGATAGTAGCGGTACTCGCACTCCTTGCAGCGGTAGGGACTGGTGAAGAAAACGTAGTGCAGTAAGAATTCGATCGCGCCGATTCTTCGGGATCTGTAGGCGGTGGTGCTATTGCAATTGGGGCATTTTGGAGACTTCTCGATGGAGATCATGGGACAAATCTCTTTCTGGCCTGGAGCGCAAAGTATACACCAAGTTGGGTTGAACATTGGGCGGGCAGGTAATCCGTTTTCAGTTGTCAGTTTTCAGTAGGAGGGAGAGACGGGGGTCGTTAGTTTTAAGTTGTTAGTTCCTAGTGAGAAGAGGTGGGCTAGCAGGGCTAAAGCCCTGCAGCTACATGGGGAATCGAATCGGACGCAAAGAAAGATGGCGACGTAAAGTCGCCGCTCAATCCAGGGTACACAGTCAACTGGTACTTAGCTTGGTGTTCATGGTGAACAAGAACGGGAGCGGAAACAGCGCTCCATCGCATGGCCCCACAGTTGATAGGGGTTCTTGGATAGATCGTGATTGATCCAGCGCCCTTTCTTGATCGATCGGCGGGAGTGGCATTCCGAAAAAAAAACTCAAGCCCGGTCTTCCAAAAATAACAGGGAAAAAATCAGGGAATGGCGGGCTAGCTGAGTGCAAGCCTTTTGCCAGCAAGGCTTTCTAAGGATCTTAGGGCTAATCAGGGAATTAAGGCAGAATTCGCAGCTCGAAGGCGTGGACAGAAAAATGCTGCTTCCGCAGATCAGCACCTTTAGTGGCTGCCAAATCGTCTTCTTTTTCAATTCTTGATGGCAATCCATGATTAAGTCAAACAGAGGACCGGCATTTATAGGCCCGTGAGCCTAATCGCTACGATTTACTGTCTGGTGGACCCTAATCGCCCGGTGACGACGAGCAATCCGTTAATGCAGTCAGGCGGACCAGAGACTGCTCGTAGGCTTCAACCCTCCCCCCAGGTACCATCTAAAAGCGTTCAAATGGAAATCTCCGTCGATCCCACTCACGAAGCAATGCACCCCGGTTAGTCAAAGGTGAATCAGAACCAGAATCCCCCTCTGCCTTTAATCTCTCAGCCAGTTGCTTGTAGTACTTGAACAGCCCGTAGACCTGGTGCATGCATTGATGCTTGAACCAGTCGAGTGCTTGAGAGGTTGAGTCTGCCTGATCGTCGTACTTGCCCTTCGGGAAGCTTGTGAGTTCGTGCAAGTACTCGCCCAACCAGGCCGCCTTGTCTGGGATATGGGCAAAACCATTTTCAATGGTGCTAGTGACCGAATGCATCCGCATGGTTTTGTCCATTGTTGGTTCGTACTTTTTGATCGCGTGCATTCCCTCACTGACCAGTTCCTGGATCAGTTGCGTACCTGACGCATTGTCCTCGATCAAGATCGTTTGAGGATCGAAGGCCTCTGCTTGCTCTCGGACCACGCGCTTCAATTCCGGATAGCCGAGGCGTTTGCGAAGGACATGAAGTAGGTATACGTGCTTTTCTTTAAGTCCCCAGGTGGTACAAACACTGTAATCGCTCAGTTCCGTTGGTTTGTTGGCGGTATCCCAACTCTGAAAGATCATCTCGAATTTCGCAGGAACATCGGCTGCGGTGTAAGTCTTAAACCACTCCTCTTTCACTAATCCGCCGCGCAAGGGAGCGGGAGACTGCTGGTACTGGCCAGCAAAGTGGTACTCCCCTTGCGCTTCGCGAAGGTGCTTCAGTACCTCCAGCGGCTCTCGCTCCGGATGGAGAGCTTCGCCAACGAGACGCCGAAAACGTCGCATCCCATAGAGTGTTTGAATTACATGGGTTTCCTCCTCTTCGGCAATAGCCGGGAACCGGATCACCTTCCAGGATTCGACGCCGAGAACATGACCAACAAGGTCGTCCTCGTGTAATCGCTGCATAATCAAAATGATACGTCCCTTTTTCTTATCGTTTAGGCGGCTGTACAATGTATGATCGAACCAATCATTGACGGCCTTCCGCTGGGTGTCCGAGAGAGCCTCATCGGGTTTTAGGGGGTCATCGATC
>Ga0210410_10000109_pt1 | contig 124501 bp, 97 predicted proteins | sample IncBWC4MmetaG_FD_161058 | JGI IMG/M metagenome (GOLD analysis project Ga0210410, IMG submission 161058) | Forest soil microbial communities from Barre Woods Harvard Forest LTER site, Petersham, Massachusetts, United States - Inc-BW-C-4-M | ecosystem: Environmental > Terrestrial > Soil >...
CTGGGCCGCCTCATCCCCGCCGTGGTCCGCGGCGATGTAAAGCCCAGAACCGCCCGCACCGTCGCCTACATGGCCCAAACTCTCCTGCAGTCCATCCACATTTCCCAAGATGAATACATCAACGCCTTCGGCACCGATGTCTGGCGCAAATCCATCCGCAACTCCGTAAAGTACAACCACGACTACCGCTTCCCGTTTACCCCGAGCGAAGCCGAGGGGCCCGCCCCCAAACCCGAACAGCCCCAACCGCGTCAACCTCAACACCAGCCCGCCCAACCTCCAGCCTCTAATCCGGGACCAACTCCAGTACCCGCTCCGCCACCGCCCGCCGCACCGCCCGCACAAACTCCAGCGAATTGTCATGCCGCCCGCCCCGACCTTGTCGGGGAGCGCAGCGAGGAATCTTCTTCTTCTTCAAACTCGCCACTCGCCACTCGTCACTCGCCACTTCCCCAACCCCTGCCCCGCACCGCCGCCGAATTCGCTCAGCAGGTCCTGGCCCGTCGCAACTCGTCCCGGCCTGATCGCGCGCATCCTGTGCGTCCCGGTTCAACCGGAGAAACCGCTGGCGAACAGACGACGCGACACGTCACCTCGATTCCGAAGCCAACCCCTCCAACCCAAGCCCCTCCTACTTCAACCACCAGTGTTGCACCGCCCCCCGACAAGGCTCCACCCGTCCCCGCAACGCAAGCCGTTCAGCCAGCCGCTCCCGCCCCTCAACCCGAAAAGCCTCCGCGGCCCACGCCGCAACCCACCTACAATTGGCAAACCGGCGAGCTTCATTTCGATCACACCTGCCGCCTCCGCATAGACGGCAAACTCGTTTAGAATCAACACTTACAAAGACCGCCCATAACTGTTGATTCTAAACCACTTACAGAAGACGTAAGTCCTTTAGATGCAACACTTACAAAAAACAGGGGGAGGGGACTGGATTCGGGTTTCAGGGTTTGTACTTACAAACCCTGAGCTAACGGGTTTCAGGGTTTGTACTTACAAACCCTGAGCTAAACGGGTTTCAGGGTTTGTACTTACAAACCCTGAGCTAAACGGGTTTCAGGGTTTGTACTTACAAACCCTGAGCTCAAATTGTTAACCAAGGATTTCAAGAGGGCTCGCCGCGAGTTCTACGCGGTAGCAAGTTCTTTCAGCAGCACTTTGCCCTTGCGAAACCACGGCCGCTCGCGCCTCTGCATGTACCGCGGCAGCGTCCGTTTCTTCGCCAGCAGCTTTTGCGCCCACTCGCGCGACTCCTCGCGCCGGTTCGCCATTTTCAAAAAACTGGCGTAGTTGTAGAGCGTCTCGGCAGTCGTCGAAATTTGCGTGACTTCCGCAAAGAGCTGATCGGCGCGGTCCAATTGTCCCGTTCGCGCATACGCGTCCGCCAGCAAACCGGCCGCCCGGTAATAATCGAATTTCCGGTCGCTGGCTACCACGCGCTCCAGGTCCGGAATCGCCGCCGCCAGATCGTTCAGTCCCAGCGACGATTGCGCCCGCGAATAAAACGTGTAGATCGAATCGCTTCGCCCGGTGATCGCATGATTGAACGCGTCGCGGGCTTTTTCATACTGCCCAAGGTCTTTGTAGAGTTCCCCGAGCTCTTCATAATTTGCCGGCGAAGGATTATCAATGATATCGGTTTCGACTTTTTGGATGCGGGACCGCCGCCCGAATCCCTGAAAAAATCCCCGCAGCAGTCCCAGGTCTGGCAGCACTTCCGCGAGAATGTACACGGCAGCGCCAGGCGGTCCGAGGAAAAGAATGACGTAAAACCAATAGTTTTCCGGCCGCCGCCTGATGAAGTGAACAATCGCCAGGCCCTGCAGGACAATGCCCCAGGGATAGAAGAGATGGCCCAAACCAAACATGGATGACCGCCTGTCAACAGAATCGCTTGTGTTCCGAATCAGGTCAAACAGAACCTCGAGTCCATCCATGCAGGAGTAACTGCCCGCGAAGGCGATTCTTGCCTGCTATGATGGGCTGGCATGAATCCCATCGAAACGCTCGGCCTCGTGCTCGGCGCCGGATTTTCTTCCGGCCTAAATTTGTATGCGACCGTTGCGACGCTCGGCCTTCTCCAGCGTTTCGGCGTGCTTCACCTGCCGCCTCATCTTCAGGTACTTTCTCATCCCTGGGTCCTCGGCACTGCGCTCGCGCTTTATCTTGTCGAATTTTTCGCGGACAAAATTCCGTATCTCGATACCATCTGGGACGTCGCCCACACCTTCATTCGCCCGCCCGCCGCTGCTCTCCTCGCCTTCGCTGCTGCTGGCGGTGTGGCCCCCCAGTGGCGCTGGGCCGCCGCCCTCCTCGCCGGCGGGGTTGCACTCACTTCGCACGGTACAAAAGCGAGCGCGCGTGCCGCCGTGAATACCAGCCCCGAGCCATTCAGCAACTGGATTTTAAGTTTTGGAGAAGATCTCTTAGCGGTGTGGCTCACCTGGATGGCCACCGCTCATCCATTGGCCACCACAATTATCGTTATCGCGCTCGTCGCGCTTTCCATTTTCCTGCTCTACCATTTATTCCGATTTGCGCGCCGCGCCGTCCAGCGCCTGCTCACTTCTTGATTTTTTTCAGAAGCGCCCCGATTCGGTTGCAGAGTCCTTCCGAGCAAGATCGACCCACTACTTCACGTAAGTCGCCAGCCAATCCAAAAATGTTTTGTACCAGAATTGGCTATTCTGCGGCTTCAGCACCCAGTGTCCTTCGTCGGGAAACACCACCAGCTTCGACGGCACACCCTGCCGCTGCAACGCGCTGAAAAATTCCAGCGATTGCGTGTAAGGCACACGATAATCGCGCTCTCCGCAAATCACCAGCGTCGGCGTCTTGAATTTTCCCAAATCCCCCGCGTACGTTGACGGCGACCACTTCCGGTAACTTTCCGGATTCGTCCACGGCGCGCCCTGCATGTCGTGCTCTTCAAACCAAAGTTCCTCGGTGGCCCACATCGCCGGCTTGTCGTAGACGCTCGCGTGACTAATGATCGCCTTGAACCGCCCGGTATGCGTGGCGATCCAATCCGCCATGTACCCGCCATAGGAACCGCCCGCCGCGGCCATGCGGTTTCCGTCGACGAACGGATATTTTTTCAGCGTGTACTCCACGCCGTTCATCACGTCCACGTATGCTTTTCCGCCCCAGTCATTCGTGATTTCGTCCGTGAATTTTTGTCCATACCCTGTTGAGCCGCGCCGGTTGATCATCAGCGTCACGTAGCCCGCCGCGGAAAACACCTGCGAATTCCACCGGTAGCCCCAGGCATTCGACCACATCGTCTGCGGTCCCCCGTGCAGCACCACGAGCAATGGATATTTTTTCGAGGCGTCAAATTTTGGCGGCCGGATGAGCATGGCCTGAATTTTCGTTCCTTCGGCGCCGTCGAACCAGAAGGTTTCCGGTGCGTTCATTTCCAGTGTCGCGAGGATGGCGTCATTTTGATGCGTCAATTGGCGTGCGCTCGAACCGTCGCTGGCTGCTGCGAAAAGTTCTGCGGGCATCGTCAGGCTTGTTCGTTCGAAGACCAGCGTCTTGCCGTCGGCGCTGAAGGAAATCGCGGTGTTATACGTGTCCGCGATGATCTTTTTTGGTTCAGCTCCGGCGCGAGCGGCCATTGCGTACACCGGCTGCTGGGTTTCGTTTTCCGCCGTGAAATAAATCGTCTTGCTGTCGGGTGACCAAGCCAATTCGTTTGCGCTGCGGTCGAAGCCTTCGGAGAGATTCTCGTTTTTTCCCGACTGCCGGTCGTACAGCATCACCCGCCAGCGGTCGGATTCATATTCCGGCTTGAGCTGCGCGTGATACGCGATGAATTTCCCATCCGGCGAGTACACCGGATTGCCGTCAAATCCGGGCTGCGTCGTGATGCGCTTCGCTTCGCCTCCGGCGACAGAAACGATAAAAAGGTCCGCGTTCGTGCTGACCGCCTCCATCTTGTCCGTGACCGCGGTAAAGCAGAGTTCCTGCGAATCTGGCGAAAAATTTATATCGCCAGGTCCGCCGCGCTCGTCGGGCGGGGCGTCGTAATCCGCTCCCGCGGTCAAGTCGCGCGGGGCAGCGCTTCCATCGGCGGGGACGACGAACAAGTGGCCGCGCTTGCCTTCATTCCAGTGGGTCCAGTGGCGATAGAGAAGATGCTCCGCGACGTGCGCCTTCACTTTGCTCTTTTCTTTTTCCGCGTCGCGTTTGCTGTTACAATCGTCGTCCTTGCAATCCGGATAAACGGACGACGTAAACGCGATCGTTTTTCCGTCGGGCGACCATTTCACGATATCCGCGCCCGTCGAGAGTTTCGTCAGCGCGTGCGACTCGCCGCCTTCCATCGCAAGCAAATAGACTTGTGACTCGCCGGTGCGCGAAGAGAGAAACGCCAGCGTCTTGCCATCGGGCGACCATACCGGCGAGGAATCGTGACCGCTCTGCGTCAGTTGCAATTCCGCGCCGCCGCTCGTCGCGACCAGCCAGATGTTGCTCGCGCCGCGATTGGCATCCATGTCCGGCGTGGACACGGTGTACGCCACCCACTTGCCATCCGGCGACACTTGCGGCTCGCCGATGCGGTGCATTTTGATGAGGTCGTCGAAGGTGATGGGATGCTTCGCCGCTTCCTGCGCTAAGAGAATCATTCCAGAACTCAGCAGCAACGCGCCAGCAAGACCACAACGCAGAATCATGCGTTTCATTTCTCTCTTCTCCTGTGAAACACGGCGAGCGGCAACACGCCTTGCAGAATAATGGATATTGTCACGTTTTTGAGGCGAATCCAATAGGCCGCTGGGCGGTTCGCAATTCAAGGAATCGATACGCCTACGGCCCAGATGTAGCCGTCCGGATCTTCGAGCATCACGTCGCGCCAGCCGTGCGGAAAATCCATGGCTGGCTGAATAATTTTTGCGCGAGCTGCTTTCGCTCTTTGCTCGGCAGCGTCCGGATCAATGCCCATGACGCGAAGCTCCGCGCACGTCCCTCGCGGGCCTGCGGCTTTCAAACGTTCGTACAACGGATGATGATCATACGTGTGGTCGGAATGCAGCATGAAGTCCACGCCCTGCAGATTCAGCGCGGCGAAATCCGCGTCGGCGTAACGTACTGTGGCGCCGAGAACGTCGCGATAGAAGGGAAGTGACTTTTGTACGTCGCGCACCAGCAGATTCACGGTAAATTTCGGCATGGCGCGGCCATAGTCGCCTGCGGGCATCCAGGCGTCGCCCATTCGTGTTTTTGTCATCGTGTATTCTCCCGCGAACTGCTCGTTAGTGGCACTGAGATTCCACATTTGGCTCAACGCGTGCAACCGCCAAAATGGCTGTGGCTTCTTCTTTATCTGAAGGAACGACTAGTTCATTGTTCTAGCCGGGTGAGATTGGTTTCTCGCCCACAGCCAGTTGACGAAGGCGAGAGCCGCGGTGATGGAGATGACGATGAGCTCGCCCCAGTGCATGCGCGTGACCATCACTCCGGTAAAAAGCAGAGCGAGGACGGCAATCGCGATTCCGAACGGCAGACGGAATCGATCCGCTTCGGGCTGTTTTTTTCGCAACACCGGCAACGCCGCCGCCACGGAACCGTAGACAAAAAGCCGCGCGACGCTGGACAGCATGGCATTCCACTTGAAATTCCCCGCGATCGAGAAGACTAGAAGTATTGCGGCAAAGATCACGATAGACACGTGTGGGGTGCGAAAGCGCTGATGGACTTTGCCGAAGAATGATGGGAAATCGCCGCGTTCTCCCATGGCAAAAGTGATTCGCGGGGTGTGCAGCATGTTCGCGCTAAGGTATCCGTAGGCCGAAACAAGCGTCCCTGCGGCAACAACCTGTACGCCCAGCGGTGGCAGAAACCGCCGCGCGGAATCCACTACCGGCGCGGTCGATGCGCCTGCATTCGGGATGGTGTGGATGACAAGATACTGCACGGCGATGTACAGCAGTGTGGTTGCTGCGATGGCGGTGAATAGCGCAAAGGGAATGTCTTTGCGCGCGTCGCGCGTCTCGCCGGAGGCAATGAGCGCGGCTTCAAATCCTCCGTAGGAATAAATCATCAGCAGCAGGGCCTCGAACCAGTCCGCGGCGGTGGTTGGTGTGGCGGGCGGGGTGACGCGGATTGCGGGATGCAGCAGGAGCGCCGCGAGTCCCGCGAGGATGAAAAAGGAGAGGAGCGTCACCTTTGTGACGGTGAAAAAATTGCTGACCCAGTTTCCGCCGGTCACACCGCGATAGTTCACCGCGGCGAGAAAACCGATCAAGAACGTAAGGACGACTGCTCTTGCCAGCGGCTCCTTCACTCCGGGGAAAAATTCGCTGAGGTACGTGATGAATAAATTTGCCACTGCGGAGACTGCCGCGATCCTGGAAAGCCACGTCAGCCAGCCATTCTGAATGGCAAGAAATGGTCCGAACGCTGCGCGCGCGTAGAGGTAAGGTCCGCCGGCTTCACGGAATTGCGATGCCACTTCCGCCATGCACGCCGCGATGACCGCGATTCCCGCGAAGGCCGCCAGAAAACCGAGCGGGCTCCATCTCCCGAGGCGCGCCGCGATGAACGCCGGCAAGCCGAAAATGCTCGCACCAATCATCGTGTTGATGATCAGCGCCACCAGACTCCATCGCCCGATGGTTCGAACGAGCCCAATCGGGTTCTCGGTCACGCGCGCTTCCGCTGTTTCATGGATTTGTTGCGAGAGTTTCGCATCATCGTCAAGAAAAGTGTCAGCGTAGCACAACTCATCCCAGCGGAGGATTGTTCTATACCGGTCCGGAGAAAAGCCAAAAGCAGTGTGCTAAATTACTTGCTCGTTCTAGGAGTCCCTCATGAAACGACACCTCAGTACCTACCAACGCAGGTTCGCGCAAAACCGGATGACATTTGGTGCCAATTTGCTATCGCCGGAACTTGCAGAATCCCTACACAGAGCATCTTTAGCGTGCGCGGAGAATCAGAAGAAGGAAACTGGAGTTATTGACTTCTTCTGCGGCCTATATCTCCAAGATCGAAATGAAGTCATGCTTCACTTTAGTGGTGACATCGCTGCCATAGTCAGCGAAAACTTTCCCATACATCGATCTGGACGTGAAGGACTCATTCCAAAGGTTATGCTCGACCAGATGGCGTCTGAGGGAGAGTCGTGCGCTTCAGGTGGATTTTCGCTTAATTACAGCGATGGGTTACACCAACTTCTTTGGCTCAGTGCGAAGATGGCAAACGCAGTTGGTAAAAAAGCCTCCATCAAGGATGCCGTTGTTGCACTTTTTTTGAGCCCAGATTGGATGGACGAACTGGCACGAGCCGGAGCAACACCGAGCAGGATTACCGCTGACTTCGACAGAGATGTGGGGACGATTGTATTCCACGCGGCTCCGCACACCGGAGAAGGCTGGCCGGGAGAAATGAGTTTTGAACAGGACGGAGCATTGCAGTCGCCGTTCAAGCTCGAAGTCAGCACTCCCTCAGGACCTTTTCAGCCAGTCCGGTCAGCGAAAGTGAAACTGAACGGGAGCGAAGTTGCCGGTGTTTCATGGCCGGATAAGCCTACTGCCAGCCTGGGAGTGGAACTGCGAAGGTTGAACAAGCTTCAATTTGAGCTGGATGGCCCTGCGTTCGGCAGCGTCGAAGTAACGGTGAGAGGAACCCCGGCCTAAACGAACGATTTTCATCCGCAAGGTTGCCGGTGCGTTTGCGGCGGGCAGTTGCGAGTCTGCTACAATCCTTCACCGGGTATCTCATGGCGACGAAGAGCGGGCTCTTCTCCCGCAATTTCAAGAAGACGTATCCCATCGCGGCGCGTGGCGAAGGCTGCTGGATTGTTGACCAGAGTGGCCGACGATATCTAGATGCTTCGGGCCAGGCTGCCGTCGTCAGCATCGGCCACGGCGTTCCGGAAATCGGGCGGGCGATGGCCGAGCAGTCTTCGCAAATTGCGTTCGCGCACACTTCGCAATTTCACACTGCACCTGCGGAAAAACTTGCCGAGCGGCTGCTCGCGCTGGCTCCGGCAAATTTTCGCGCGGGCGGGCGCGTTTATTTTACTTCTGGGGGCAGCGAAGCCGCGGAAACGGCAATAAAGCTGGTCCGCCAGTATCACCTCGAAACCGGGCAGAAAAATCGTTACCGCGTGATTTCGCGCAGCCAGAGTTACCACGGCAGCACGCTGGGCGCGATGTCCGTTAGCGGAAATGTGGCGCGCCGCGCGCCGTACGCGCCGATGATCGCGGAATGGGGGCATATTGCTCCGTGCTTCTGCTATCACTGCCCGTTCGAAAAGACTTTCCCGCAATGCCAGCTTGCCTGCGCTGACGACCTTGAAGTTTATTTGCTCAAACATGAAGCCGATCAGGCCGCAGCGTTCATCTTCGAACCCGTTGTTGGCGCAACTCTTGGCGCGGCTGTGCCTCCCGAAGGCTACGTAGCGCGCATCGCGGAAATCTGCCGCAAGCGCGGCATTCTGCTGATTGCGGACGAAGTCATGACCGGTATGGGGCGAACGGGAAAACCATTTGCAGTGCAGCTCTGGGGCATCGAGCCGGACATTATTCTGGTGGGGAAGGGAGTTGCGAGCGGCTACGCGCCGCTTGGCGCCGTGCTCGTTTCCGCGCGAGTTGTGGAAGCGTTCGAGCGCGGCTCGGGCGCTTTCATGCACGGCTTCACGTACCAATCTCATCCAGTCTGCACGGCGGCGGGCAACGCGGTGCTTGACTACCTCGAAGCGCACAAATTGTTCGAGCGTGTGACTCCCGCGGGGAAAACGTTGCGCGACGCGCTTGCTCCGCTCGGAGCGCATCCCAATGTGGGTGACATTCGCGGACTCGGACTTCTTCTCGGCATCGAATTCGTCAAGGACAAAGCCACGCGCGAGCCTTTCGCCAAAGCCGAAAACATTGCGGAACGCATCCGGCAGGCTGGCGTCGCGGAGGGTGTGCTGACTTATCCGACGCAAGGATGTGTTGACGGCCAACGCGGCGATCACATTCTGCTCGCGCCGCCGTTCACGATTTCGCAAGAAGAATCCGCGCTGATTGCGCGCGCGCTCCAAACGGCTTTGGCAAAAGTGCTTCCGTCTTGATACGCTGACGGGCTCGTTGTTTTCATTGCCGTCTGGTCGTTCCTATCGTGGGAGATAAAAATGCGCCATTATCGCCGCACGCTTCTGCTCGCAATCTGTTTCGGTCTTTCCTTTGCCGTGGTTCTGTCCGCGCAGGAAAAGTCTGCGGCGAAACCCCGCGCGCGCGACCTTGGTGTTCCGTTCGATGGAACCCCCGGCCCGCTCAACGCCATCACCGACGTTTCCGGCGTCATGGTCGGGCACACTACGCTTAATTCCGGTGAAGGGAAATTGCAGGTTGGCAAAGGACCCGTGCGGACGGGAGTGACGGCGGTTCTTCCGCGCGGAAAAGATTCGATGAACAATCCTGTTTTCGCCGGATGGTTTTCACAGAATGGAAACGGCGAAATGACCGGAACAACGTGGATTGAAGAATCCGGCTTCCTTGAAGGCCCGGTGATGATCACCAACACGCACAGCGTGGGCGTGGTCCGCGACGCGGTGATTCAGTGGCGCGTGACGCACGGCCAGCCTGATCCGACGGGCTACTGGTGGTCGCTTCCGGTTGTCGCGGAAACGTGGGACGGCTGGCTGAACGACATCAACGGCTTCCACGTGAAGCCGGAGCACGCGTTTCACGCGATCGACTCCGCGTTGTCCGGGCCCGTCGAAGAAGGCGCCGTGGGCGGCGGTACGGGAATGATCTGCAATGAATTCAAAGGCGGCATCGGCACTTCTTCGCGAAAAGTCGAGACGAAATTTGGCGGCTACACCGTTGGAGTGCTGGTGCAGTGTAATTATGGCGTCCGGCGAAATTTGAAGATTGCCGGAGTGCCGGTGGGAAAAGAAATTTCCGAGGATCCCGCGTATAGCATGGGAGCATTCGCCGAGGATGACTGGGGTTCGATCATTGTCGTTGTCGCTACTGACGCTCCGCTTGTTTCGCATCAGTTGAAGCGGCTTGCTCGCCGCGTGTCGCTGGGACTTGGGCGCGATGGCAGCATTTCCGGGAACGGCTCTGGTGATATTTTTATAGCGTTCTCCACAGCCAATTCAGGCGGGGCCAAGCCGGATGGGCCGGTGCAACTCACGATGCTGCCGAATGACCGGATGGATCCGATTTTTTCTGCGACGGTCCAGGCCACCGAGGAAGCCGTCATCAACGCCATGGTCGCTGCGGAAACCATGACCGGGATCAACGACCACAAGGTCATTGCCCTGCCGCACGAAAAACTTCGCGCGGTGCTGAAAAAATATAACCGCCTGACGCAATAGAGCGGATTGGATTGGATTCAAAAGAGAACGCCGTTTGTTGTGCGCTAAAGCACAGGCACTGCTGTCTTTCGCGGCGGGTTGAAGAAGGGGAGCGCGACGACCTTTGCGGAGACGGTGTGTCGGACGGCTTCGACGGTCATTTCCATGCTGAGCGTGGTGCCGAGGGAGGCGTGCTCGCGATTCACGCAGGCGAGCGCGATCATTTTTTTCAGCGTGGGCGACCACGTTGTTGAGGTGGCTTTCCCGACGTGCCGCCCGCGGCTATAGACCGGCACGGCCACGCGCGAGGCCATGCTGGGCACCTGCGGCGCCATTTTCAATTTGTCGTAAAGCGCTTCGACTTCGTTCCAGTTGATTTCCAGGCCCACCAGCGCGCGCGCCGCGCCCAATTTGGATTCCTGCGCGAGCGCTTCGCGGCCCACGAAATTTTCTTTCCTTAAATCCACCAGTTTGCCCAGCCCGATTTCCGATGGCGAATACTTTTGCGATTCGATGAGCGCTTTCTTGCTGGAAATGTAATCCACTTCGATCAGGATGAGGCCGGCTTCGATGCGCGCGATGTCCAGAGCAATCATTCCCGCCGGATGAATATCGAAGGCTTTGCCTTTTGCGACCAGTGCGTCCCAGACTTTCACGGCGTCTTTCCAGGGCATCCAGACTTCGAAGCCAAGATCGCCCGTGTAGCCGGTGCGGGAAATGTCCACGGGGACGCCGGCGATTTTTCCGTGAGTCAGGCGAAAATATTTCAAGTTGGTGATGTCAGCGTCCGCGGCTGCATGGAGGAGTTTGCCCGAGGTCGGCCCTTGCAGCGCGAGCGCGGCGGTTTGCTCGGAGATGTCTTCGATTGTTACGTCCAGCCCCAGGGCATTCTGGCGAAACCAGCGCAAGCTGGGGTCCGCGGCTGTCCAGCGATAGTCGTTTTCGCCCAGACGCGTGATCGTTCCATCGTCGATCACTTTTCCTTCGGGGTCGCACCAGCAGCAGTAGATGACCTGGTCCACGGCGACTTTGTTAATGTCGCGCGAAATCACGCGGTTCACGAACTTCGTGGCGTCCTTTCCCGTAACGCGGTATTTGAAGAGCGGTGAAATATCGATCAGCGCGGCGGAATTGCGAATGGCGTTGTACTCGTGCTCGTGGTGCATCTCGTAGACGCTGACGGTGTAGTAGCCGGACCATTCGCGGTAGTTCAGGCTCTCGCAGAGCGCGAGCGTTCGCTCGTGAAACGCAGTTCCTACGGGCACGATTCCTCCCCTGATACCCCCACCCCCCAGTTTTTTGTAAGTGTTGCATCTAAAGGAGTTAGAGTTTGCGTAAGTTCTTTAGAATCAACGCTTGTGAGCATCCTTGTAAGTGTTGCGGATAAAGGACTTAGGACGAGGTGATGTTGAAGGCTCACAGTCGAAAGCTGAAAGGAAAGGCGGGAATAACGGCTGGGAACGCGCTGAGGTGTGGCCCGTCGGCTACATTCATGGTAAACGAGTGGCGAGTCCCAGAATGGGAAGAATACCTCCACACCCCCGGTGTTTTCGTAAGAGTGGCATTCATAGGACTTAGGGTATACGGAACTTGGAAGAGTGTACGGAGAATGGAATGTGGGAAGATTAGGGGGTAGGGGGCAGTGGGTAGGGGTGTAGCCCGAGAAAGAATCGAGAGGTTCACGCGTCAGCATAGGACCAAATACAGGAGAAGACTAGCGCACTAGTATCGAAAGGTCAAGTATTTTGCAGTAAAACGTAGAAATTGAGCATCGAAGTGCTGCAGGGCGGATTAAACGGTGCGGGTGCAAGGAAGGATCCGGACAGTCTGAGTGTCTGTTTCAGTGCCTACCTCGCGACACCTTTCCCAAAAAGAAGACCATGGAGACAGTTGTCCTAATATTGTTCTGGCCCCGAAGCGCTTGCGAAGGGTCGAAATACTCAGTCCTCAAATAGTCCGCGCCGGTGCGGATGGCCATAGAATCGGTGATCCAATATTCAGCCCCTCCACCGGCCGCCCAAGCAAATTCATTTGCGAATCCCCCGGCAGGCAGTCCGCCGCCGTTAATGAAAATGGGACCTGTAACCCTGGCGGCCCCCACCAATCCATGAAGATAGGTAACAAAATGGCGATGAGTCGTGAGATAGAAGACCGGCCCGGCCATGTAGCTTAACACATCACTATGGCGCCCCGAGCCGAGTACGTTCGCGGCCCGGGCATAGCCCAAATCAGCTCTTACAGCCAAACGAGGGTTTATACCCATCGTGAAACTTGCATCCGCGCCGCTTAAGCCGACTCGATTGGAGAGACTGTCTTGATGGCTTATGTAGGAGTACCCAAGACTTGCATCAATGACACGGCCGGTTGCAGAGGGAACGGGCGATTGTGCGGAAGCTTGGTGGGTCCCGCAGAGCATGAAACAGAAGAGTGTTTTGCAGATGACTCTCATGGAAAAAGCATGGGCTGTATTATTCTCGGCTTTGGTCTACGGAGTCTTTTCTCTTTTAGCTATCTTGTCTGGATCCCGAGTGGATTTGATCGCGGGGCCAAACTGAATCTGCGCCATGTTGCCCGTCTTGTGCCATGAAACGAAGGGCCGGATATCTTTGAAGCCAGCATTGATCGCCATTTCCGATATTTCCGTGATGGCAGAGAGAGGGACCCTGTCATCGACGACTGCGATGATTTGGCAGTCCCCTCCTTTGTGTAGTTTCAGTTCCGCGAGCAGATAATTGGCATCACCCTTCTTGTACTCGCTCGACTCGACTTCAAATAGAAGTCCTTTCTCGGCCTTGTGCACGGTGACCACAATTTGCTCGGGATTCCTGTTTGAGTGATTTGATTTGACGTTATTTGCCGCATAAACGCCGACGGCAATTACGCAACCCAATGAGGTGAGCAAGAATGTTCTAGTTGACATGGTCATATAGATTCTCCTAGATTCTCCTTCTTCCTGATCGTTCTTCATGCTTCATGCCGAGAACAGATCTTCCGGCGCATCAAAACTTAATGACTAGTGCAAAGCTCTGGCTGGCCGAGGAATTCGGCTTGGCCGACAATCCCTTATTCGCAATTGCAAAACCATGAGCGGCTTCATAGACATGAAGCGTTGTTCCTCCCCACAAGAGTCCGAAGGCAAAGTTCCCATCGCCGTTTTTCTTTAGCCAGGCAGACATAGAATAGATTGCGAATTCCAAGGGCATGCCGATGCCATAGGATTTTGCACGGCTTGGATTACGGCCAAAAAGTGGATTTCCCTCAGTGCAGGTGTGAACGCGCAGACAGGCCTGGGTTCCTTCTATGTCTGCAATCGTTGAAGCCAGATTGAGCAGTCCACCGACGACCAGCATCGGATTCCGCATGGCCTTTCCCCAGGTTAAGTCGTGTTCCGTCATGTGAGATGGATCGCGAAAATAAAGACGTCCTCCCAAGAGCGCGCATGGTTTTCCGTTTCCTGCGGGGCAAGGGAATGGGCCGTCCTGGATATTTGGTAGGACGGGTATCGGCGCATCCGGAAGCTGCCGGACTGATTCTTGCTGCGTGGGTTCGACGGGCACCGAGGTGATTTGGGACGATTGAATGTGAGTCAGCGGGAGGTTGTCAGGGATCAATTCTGATTGTGCCTGCGCTACCAGAGCGAAGGAAAGCATCACGGCGAGAGTTATCAGAATCCTTTTCATTGGTCCTCCTGCGAGAGCGAACCACTTAGAGTCACGCTGGCCGACGCAGGCGACCCAGCTAGCAAGCGCAGAATTGTCGCTGGATCGATTCTCACGAAAACAATCACCTAGGGCCCGGACTCTGACGAGTTGTCTCTGACGAATTGCACTTAAACGTCCAAACGCAATGAGATTGAACGCAAACGACTTAGGGTTACCTTTGTCTGGGGCATAACCACAATGGAACGGACGCGCGTTCGTTTCGGGAATTCGGTCTTTCTCTTACCACTGGATCGTCTGGGGAGCTGCGAGACTCTGCACGAGGGCATGCAGGTCCCTGGGAGAAGGAAAACAATCTGGGTTCCCCGCTGCTTATTTTTAATCGAATATGGCTAGGTAACATAATATATGACTTATATGACTTGACAATCTAAATAGTATGTTGGTATAAATTTGACGTGGCTAAGAGTTCGAAGGTTTGGGATCGAACTTAAATGAATGAAGAGCTCCGAGAGAGTCCCCGCTCTTATTTTTGCTCTAACTTAATATTTCAAATTCTGTGGTCATGCAGCACTGAGTACCCGGTCAAGCCCGAAGGGAGATCAGTGTGGGTGACGATGCAGGTCGTAAGGCGGAGTTAGGCGGGTCGCAGCCTTCTCGCAGGGACAAAGTCGAAGCCGGTCAAGTGGTTACAGGTCGATCTGGCCCAGCAGAGCCCGAAATCCCTGCCCCACAAATAAATCTGGAAATGTCACTGTTCGGACTCAGCCGGAAGTTGCTCGCTTTGGATGCTCTAGTAGGTATAGATTTTGGCGTCTTTGCGGAGGCCAGTGGTAGAAGGACCGATGAAAAGGCTCAACGTACTAAAGTGGCTGTCAATCTACTACATGAGTGCGTTCGGGAGATTATCACAATCTCGAAAATGCAGAATTCGCCATTGTCAGAGATTGGGCCTGACGTTCTCAAGGAGTATGATTCTCGGTATTCTGTACACGCGCCAGGAAGCCACTCGCAAGCGCGCGAAGATCCCTCCAAGAGCTGTCTCTCAAAGCGAGAGAATGAGGTTGTCAGTCGGTTGACAGAGGGGAAAAGTAACAAAGAGATTGCCGTCGCTCTAGGTCTCAGCGTCAAGACCATCGAAACTTACCGAGCCAGGATCATGTTAAAGCTGAACGCCCATTCGTTGAGCGACATATTTCGTTTTGCTCTGCGCTGCAATCTTATCAAAATCTAAAACGCCGAGCCCGGGCCGCTGTCAGGTCTTACCTTACACAACTTACGGACTTGCGCGCTAATCCCTCGCACATTTATAACCCTATAGCTATTAGATCTAGGAGGTAATTGTGCCGTCCAACCCTTCATGGACGAGCAGCGCTGTTCAGGATCAAGACACCAACTGTAAGAATTATTCGCTCGTCGATGTTTTCGCAAGCGAAGTGCGACGGACCAAGTTGCCGTCGCAACCCTATTTGTGCCCCTGCCCGGAGAGCCCTCACGACGCTGGCCCCTCGTGCTTGCGGCCCAGAACGCCGGAAGAATTGGCCGAGTTGTTCCCCTGCCCTGAGAGCCCTGAAGACCCGGACCCGTTATGTCTGCACCAGGCGTGTGAAGGCGTTATGACTGACCTGTACTGCAATATCCAAACTTATGCTCTCCAATCTTGGGTGCCGGTGGACTTGCTGACGGATATGGTCACGGACCGACTGGTGTCCAGGCGCATGGGTGTTGAGCCGACGCCTGCGATTTTCTTCATTCCCGAAAAAGGAAAAGATCATGAGCGCTGATCTGATCGGTTGGCCCACGCGCCAGCTTGACTTGTCTCAGAGTGAGGGTCAGGGCGCTCAAATTCGGGCCAACTGGCCCGGCGCGGGGTGGAAGTCTTTGCTGATCGTTGTCGGCGCTTGCCCCATGTCGTGCGCCTCCGAGGGAGAAGTTCTCAAGGTGCATGGACCTTCGCTGAGAAGAAGGAAGCCGTGCATTTCGCGTATGGGTTGGCGGGCTGGAGGTAATGTGGTTGCCTCGCTCATCAGAATTGGCCTTTTGCGTCATTAGGGTGGCCTTGTGCCCCGTCGCTGGTGCCAGTAAAATGGCCCGTCCTTGCATCCCGCATCTCTTTTTTCATTTTAGAGTCACACCGGAGTCATAGCGAATGAGGCAGAAGTACGACGTGATTGTGATCGGCGGCGGGCACAATGGCCTGGTCAACGCCGCGTACCTCGCCAAAGCGGGGAAGAAAGTAGTGGTTCTCGAGCGGCGGCATGTTCTTGGAGGGGCTGCGGTTACCGAGGAGATCGTCCCGGGCTTTCTTTTTTCCGAATGTTCGTATGTGGTTTCTCTGCTTCGCCCGGAAATCATTCGGGAGCTTGATCTGCCGCGGCATGGCCTGGAGATTCTGCCTCTCGACGGAACCTTCTCGCCGATGCCGAGCGGCGATTATCTTTGGCGCGTGAATGACCACGCCAAATCCATTCGCGACATTCGCCGCCACTCGCGCCTCGACGCCGAGGCGTACGACGAATTTTCGAAGATGATGACGCCGATGTGCCGCTTCGTGAAGCCCATTCTGTCAATGATTCCGCCGGATCCGACCACGCTCAATCCCAAGGATCTGGGCCAGCTTTATTTTCTGATCAATCGTTTTCGCGAATTGTCTTCTGATGAGCGCTATACGCTCGTGCAGCTCATGACCATGAGCTCCGCCGATTTTCTCGATCAATGGTTTGAGACCGACGTGTTGAAAGCCACGATGTCGGCTTCGGGCATCATCGGCACGTTTCTGGGGATTCGGTCGCCGGGTACGGCGTATGTGCTCCTGCATCATTACATGGGCGAAATCGATGGAGCATTTCGCTCCTGGGGATTCAGCCGCGGGGGCACGGGAGCGATTTCGAATGCGATCGCTGGGGCCGCGCGCGAAGCGGGAGTGGAGATTCGAACGAAGGCGCCGGTGGGAAAAATCCTCGTCAAGAGCGGACGCGTCTGCGGAGTTGCCTTGCAAAGCGGCGAGGAACTCTCTGCCGACGTTGTTTCCTCCAGCGTTGACCCACACCTCACGTTCGAAAAATTTCTTGAGCCCAACGAGCTGCCGGGCGATTTTCTGGAAGGCGTGCGGCGCTACAAGTTCCGCGGTTCTTCGGGCAAGGTGAATCTCGCGCTCGACGCGCTTCCGAATTTCAAGTGTTTCCCCGGGCCGGGAGCGCATCTTCGCGGCGCCATTTCCATCTCGCCCGGCATGGACTACATGGAGCGCGCCTACGACGACGCCAAGTACGGCCACTACTCCCGCCGTCCTTATATTGATATGGTGATTCCGAGCGTCACCGATCCAAGCGTCGCCCCTCCTGGTAAGCACGTGCTTTCTTGTTTCGTGCAATACGCCCCATACAAGCTCGCCGAAGGAAATTGGGACGAGCAGCGCGAAGCTTTCGGCGACAACGTCATCAACACCATCGCGGAATACGCACCCAACATCAAAGACATCATCATTGCGCGGCAAGTTCTGACCCCGCTTGATCTCGAGCGCGAATTTGGCCTCACGCAGGGCAACATTTTTCAGGGCGAGCTTTCTCTCGAACAGCTTTTCTTCCTGCGCCCGGTGGCCGGCTGGGCTTATTACCGCACGCCGATCGACAACCTTTATATGTGCGGGTCGGCAACGCATCCCGGCGGCGGGATCATGGGCGCGAACGGCCGCATCGCCAGCCAGGTGATCCTCAAGAATTGGAAGTCTGGGGCGTCACGCTCGAAGGCGGCCCACTAATCATGCCGCTCGGACAGCGCGTAGTCCTCATTGGCGGCGGTCATAACGCACTCATCACTGCTTTTTATCTTGCCAAGGGCGGTTTCAAGCCGCTGGTGCTCGAACGCCGCGAAATGGTGGGCGGCGGCGCGATTACGGAAGAGTTTCTTCCAGGCTTTCGCGCGTCCACGCTGGCGCACACGCTCGGTCCGCTGCGCGCTGATGTCGCGCGCGACCTGCAGCTTGAGAGATTCGGTTGCGAAATTCTCTCGCCTGACCCGCGCTTGTTCGCCCCCACTCCGGATGGCAAGGCGCTTTTCTTTTATAACGATGCTGCCAAAACTGCTGGCGGCATCGCGCAATTCTCAGCGAAGGACGCGAAGAAATATCCGAGTTTTGCCGAATCACTCGAAGCAGTAGCGGGCTTTTTCACCCAGCTCAGTTCCATCACGCCTCCCGCTATTGAGCATCCTACACCCGAAGACCTGTGGAATCTTTTGAAGACCGGCAAGGGCGTCCGTGAACTGGGCAAATCCGGCATTTTCGATCTTCTGCGCTGGGGCCCGATGGCCGTGGCGGACTTTGTCGCTGAATTCTTCGAGACGGAATTAGTTCGTGCGGTCATTGCCGCTCGCGGAATCTTTGGGGCGGCGCTCGGACCGTGGTCCGCCGGCTCGACGGCCGTGCTTCTGCTTCGCGCTGCCGCCGACTCCCATCCCGTCGGCTCGGCCGCGTTCCCCCGCGGCGGGCTTGGCAACTTCACCCGCGCACTCGCCGAATCCGCAAAGCAAGCCGGGGCCGAAATCCGCACTGATGCTGAAGTCCAGCACATACGCGTAAAAGACGGCGCCGTTAGCGGGGTTGTCCTTACGAACGGCGAAGAAATCGGCGTCCAGGCCGTCGCTTCCGGCGTGGATCCCAAGCGCACGTTTTTCAAGCTGGTTGATCCCTCGCTGCTCGATCCGACGTTCGCCAATCGGATGAAGAACTTCCGTTCGAATGGCAACGTCGCCAAAGTCAATCTGGCCCTCGGCGGCCTGCCGGCTTTTCCCGCGCTGGATGCCAGCGAGGGTTCCCTCAAAGCTCTGACGGGACGCATCCACATCGGCCCGGAAATCGATTATCTTGAGCGCGCCTTCGACGCTTCGAAATACGGCCAATTCTCGAAGGCACCTTATCTCGATGTCACTATTCCGACGATTCTTGATCCCGGGCTCGCTCCCGACGGCAAGCACGTTCTTTCCGCTTACGTTCAGTTTGCTCCTTACAAATTGAGGGAAGGGAACTGGGATTCGCGGCGCAAGGAACTCGGCGACACGGTCATCAAGACGCTGGCAACTTACGCGCCGAATCTTCCAGGTCTGGTGGAAGGCATTCAGGTTATCACACCGAAGGATCTCGAGACGTCTTATGGATTCACAGGCGGCCACATATTTCACGGCGAGCTGGCGCTCGATCAACTTTTCACCATGCGGCCCGTACTCGATTGGGCGCGCTACAAAACGCCCATCCGCGGCCTTTTTCTCTGCGGATCCGGCACGCATCCGGGTAACGGCTTGACCGGCGCGAGCGGTGCAAATGCGGCCCGCGAAATCATCCGCGAACTGCGATGACGATTGATCGCGCCAAATTGAAAACTCTTCAAAAGCGTGAGGAATCCCGCTTCCTCGCCGAGCATCCGAAATCTGCCGAACTGTACCAGCGCGCGCAATCCTCCCTTCTCGGTGGCGTGCCCATGAACTGGATGAAAAAATGGGCGGGCGCTTTTCCGATCTTTGTGAAATCGGCGAAGGGTGCGCATTTCAGTGATGTTGACGGGCGCGATTACGTGGATCTCTGTCTCGGCGATACGGGAGCGATGACCGGGCACTCGCCAGAGGTCGTCGCCGAAGCTGTCGCCCGCCGCGTCCGCGATGGCATCACCCTAATGCTGCCCACCGAGGATTCGCTTTGGGTCGGTGAAGACCTAAAGCGGCGATTCGGGCTTCCGTATTGGCAATTCACGCTGACCGCTACCGACGCCAACCGCTTTTCGATTCGAATCGCCCGCGAAATCACGCAGCGCCAGAAAATTCTTGTTTTCCACTATTGCTATCACGGCACTGTGGACGAGTCTTTCGCTGCTCTTCAGGATGGCGTAGTCGGGCCGCGCCGCGGCAATATCGGCCCGCCGGTGAATCCGGTGGAGACTACGCGGGTCGTGGAGTTCAATGATCTCAATGCACTCGAAGACGCGCTCAAGCATCATGACGTTGCCTGCGTGCTTGCCGAGCCGGCCATGACCAACGTCGGCATCATTCTTCCTGAGGATGGTTACTGGAAATCCGCGCGCGAACTTTGCCGGCGTTATGGCTCGCTGCTCATCGCCGACGAGACGCACACGATTTGCGCCGGACCGGGCGGCTGCACTGCGGAGTGGAAACTCGATCCGGACATGCTCGTGTTTGGCAAAGCGATTGGCAGCGGCATTCCCGGCGGGACTTATGGTGTCAGCGAAGAAGTCGCGCAACGCATCAACGCGCGCATTCATCTCGAAGATTGCGACGTTGGAGGGATCGGCGGAACATTGGCAGGGAATGCTCTGTCGATTTGTGCGATGCGCGCCACGCTCGAACACGTTCTAACCCCAAAATCATTCGAACGCATGATCCCGCTGGCCAAGCGTTTCAACGATGGTGTCGCTGCAGAAATCCGCGCGCACGATCTACCTTGGAACATAATCCAACTTGGTGCGCGGGCCGAATACACATTCGCCGCAAGGCCTCCGCGTAATGGCGGCGAATCCGCTGCGGCCGCCGATTTCGAACTCGAACGCTTCCTCCACCTCTACGCTCTCAATCGCGGCGTGCTTCTCACGCCCTTCCACAACATGGCACTCATGTGCCCCGCCACCACCGAAGCCGACATTGACGCCCACACGAAAATCTTTGCTTCCGCCGCCCACGAGCTGACGTCTTGAAGTGGAGCGTCGCGAGCCATTGTCGACAGAAGACAGTTGTCCCCATAGGCTGATTCTTTGATTTAATTAGACTGTCGCCATGCCGCTAAGACCCACATTCTTTCCAACGCCCGCTGACTTCCGCGCTTGGCTTGAAGCCCACCACGACAAATTTCAGGAACTAATCGTCGGCTTTCACAAAAGAGATTCCGGCAAGCCCAGCATTACCTGGCCAGAGTCCGTGGAAGTGGCACTGTGTTTCGGCTGGATTGACGGCGTTCGAAAAAGCATCGACGAGACCAGCTATATGATTCGCTTTACTCCTCGGAAGCCGAAGAGCAACTGGAGCGCTATTAACATCAAGCTCGCTCGAAAGCTCACCAAGAAGGGGCTGATGCATCAGGCTGGCCTTGAGGCTTTCGCGGCTCGCGACGAGAAAAAATCCATCTACTCTTACGAACAACGAAAGACCGCCAAGTTCACTCGTGAACAGGAAAGGCAGTTTCGTGCCAACAAGGCCGCTTGGGAATTCTTTCGTTCCCAGGCCCCGTGGTACCAAAGGGTGTGCACCTTTAGAGTCATCTCCGCCATGAGGGAAGAAACAAAGCTCAAGCGGCTTTCCGAGCTGATCGAGCATTCACAGAATCGGCGAAGGCTACCAGGGCTCACACCAGCGAAGAAGAAGTAACCTGGTCGCTTGCCGTGTAGAATAGCGAGCATCAAACGAACGAGGTGAATATCCATGTCTTCCGCCTATCTGCTCAAAACCGAAGCTTCCGCCTACTCCTTCGCTGATCTTCAGCGCGACAAGGTCACGGTGTGGGACGGCGTGTCGAATCCCGTGGCAGTGAAAAATCTTCGCGGGATGGCCCCCGGCGATAAGTTAGTCATCTATGAAACCGGCGACCGCAAGTGCGCTGTCGGCACCGCTAGCGTCGTTTCCGTCGATGCCACGGATCCCAAAAACCCGGGTGTCAAGATCAAAGTAGGAAAGCCAATCGAAAAACCCGTCTCGTTGGAGCAGATCAAATCTAGCAAGCTCTTCGCGGATTCCCCGCTGGTGCGCATCGGCCGGCTCTCCGTCGTCCCCCTGACGGCGGCGCAGTACAAAGCCTTAGCAGGCGACTGATGGCGCAAACGCGCGTATGATGCGGAGCGAAGTCGCGAGGCTGATCTTATGAAACGCTGCATCTATGTCTTGTTCATTTTCGTGGCCACCCCTGTCTTCGCTCAACAGCCGCCTGAGATCCGCTTTCAGTCCGTGCCAAATTTTCTCAAGCTTCCAACAGACCTCTTTCTCGGCGAAGCCGCGGGCGTGGCCGTCAATTCGAAGGGACACATCTTCGTCTTCTCGCGCGGCAGCACCACCGGTCCCGCGTATGGCGCAGCCGCCGCGCAACTGCTCGAGTTTGCGCCCGACGGAAAATTCATTCGCGAGATTGGCCATCATCTTTATGCGTGGTCCTTCGCGCATACCGTGAAGGTCGACAGGGACGACAACATCTGGGTGACCGACAAGGGCTCGGACATGGTCATCAAATTCAATCCCGAGGGCCGCGTCGCGATGGTTTTCGGACGCAAGCTGGAAGCTTCCGACGAAGGCACGGAGCCGTTGAAGCATGTGAAGCCGCCGCTGCCGCCAGTCGATGGAATGTTTCGGCAAGTCACGGATGTCGCGTGGGACGCCGCGGGAAATACTTACATCAGCGATGGCTACGTCAATTCGCGCATCGGCAAGGCCGACAAGGACGGCAACTGGATCAAGTCCTGGGGTGAGCCGGGCAGTGAGCCCGGGCAGCTCAATACACCGCACAGCATTGCGGTGGATTTGCAAGGAAACGTTTACGTCGCGGACCGCGGCAACCGCCGCATCCAGGTTTTCGATGGCGACGGGAAATTCGTTCGACAGTTCACGATTGACGTGCCGGTTCCCGCCGACGCGCGTGCGGCGATTGGCAACAAGCCGACCGCGACAACCGGCACGATGTCACCCGGCGCGCCTTGGGCCATTTGCATTACGCCAGGGCCAAAGCAGTTTCTCTACAGCTCGGACGCCTTCCCGGGCCGCATCTATAAATTATCTCTCGACGGGAAAGTTCTCGGCGTTCTCGGGATGTCTGGCAAGCAGCTTGGCCAATTCGGCTGGATTCATGAAATTGCCTGCCCGTCAGAAAACGAACTGTACGTGGCCGAAATATTAAACTGGCGCGTGCAGAAACTGCTTCTCGAACCAACGCATTAGAATCTGATTGTGACGATCGACATTTTGCGACAGTCGGATTCGTGTCGCGCGATGCGGGTGTGTTATTCTCATTCCCCGCGGCTGGATTCTTCGCGATCGAGACTGAAAATTCCCATGACAAACACGCTTCTTCCGATTCAAGCGGTAGCGCGCAAACTCGAAATCCCTGACCAATATTTCGAACAGCTCGGTTCGCAGAGCGGTAAAGTCAAGCTGGAGCTGCTCTCCGATCCCGCCTTTAAGCGCCAAGGAAAATTGATTATCGTCACCGCGACCACGCCGACGGCTGCGGGTGAAGGCAAAACCGTTACCTCCATCAGCCTGACGCAGGGGCTTGCACACATCGGCAAAAAGGTCGTCATCACATCGCGCGAGCCGTCGCTCGGCCCTGTTTTTGGAATGAAAGGCGGCGCAGCCGGCGGCGGCCTAGCACAAATCGAGCCCAGCGCGAAAATCAATCTGCATTTCCACGGCGATTTTCACGCCATTGCGGCGGCGCACAATTTGCTCGCGACGCTGATTGACGCGCATCTTTTTCACGGCAACGAGCTGAATCTCGACCCCGAACGGATCACCTGGCCGCGCACGATGGATATGAACGACCGCGCGCTGCGCCGCATCGCCGTTTCACTGGACAGCAAGAAAGAAGGCGCTGGCCGACAGACGGGCTTCATCATTACCGCGGCTTCCGAAATCATGGCCATCGTCGCGCTGGCGAAAGACCGGAAGGATCTCCGCAGGCGATTGGAATCGATCGTCATCGGCGTCACGCGAGATGGGAAACCCGTCAGCGCACGCGACCTGGGCGCCACTGGCGGAATGATGGCCTTGCTCGCGGAAGCCATTCTGCCTAATCTCGTTCAGACTACCGACGGCACTCCCGCCTTCGTTCATGCCGGGCCGTTCGGCAACATCGCTCACGGCACGAGCAGCGTGATTTCTCAGGAAATGGGGATGCGCCTCGCGGACTACGTGGTGAACGAGTGCGGCTTCGCCGCCGATCTGGGAGCGGAAAAATATTTTGACATTGTCATGCAGCAATCCGGGCTCACACCTTCGGCCACGGTACTTGTGACCACGGTGAGAAGCATCCGCAGCCAGGGCGAAGGAGACATGGAGCGTGGGCTGCCGAATCTGGGCAAGCACATCGAAATTCTCAGGAGCTTCGGAGTGCCGACGATCGCCGCGGTCAACCGCTTTCCGGACGACTCGGAGAGCGATCTAAATCGATTGGCGGCCTACTGCGCGGAGCGCGGCGTCACCAGCACGCTCGTGGAAGGCTTCACCAAAGGCGGACCTGGCGCGAAAGACCTCGCCGAGAAAGTGGTCGAGATCATCGCCAGGAACCCAGCGCCCCCGGGGCATTCGCTCTATTCACTGGACGAGCCGTTGCTCGAAAAGATTCGCAAGGTCGCGCAAAATATTTATGGCGCGAGCGACGTGAATTTCTCCGAGCAAGCCAAGGTGAAACTGCAGCAATTCACGGAATGGGGATACGCCAAATTGCCCGTGTGTATTGCGAAAACGCAATACTCGCTTTCCGACGACGCGAAGCGCTTGGGCGCGCCGACAGGCTGGACGCTGAATGTCACTAGCGCGTCGCTTTCCGCCGGGGCCGGGTTCGTCGTGGTGATTTCCGGGAACATGATGCTGATGCCCGGACTTCCAAAAGTTTCACGCGCTTCCTCGATCGACGTGGACGACTCGGGCGCCATCATCGGCGTCTGACAAGGACTATTTACGCTTCAACTTGTAAATCGCGAAAAGAAGGATTACAGCCATAGACTCAAGGGCAATCGCGCCGAACAGGGAAACGCGAGAGATATAGTCTGCGTCCGTCCCCTTGGTCGCGACGAGGTAGGTCATCTCGTCCAAAATCATAGCGCTGCCGATCCCCAACGCCACTAGAGCCAGACGCGCGACCAATACCTTGCCCAACTGAAAGGCCAGTAAGAAAGCCGCTGGAAGTGCAATCAGGACTCCAATAAACAGGTGATGAACCAGAAATCCGCCGGGATAGACGTGCCGGACGCCGACAAGGTGGAGATAGAGCCTCAAGCACAAAAAGGTGGCGAGCAACGGCAGCAAGAGCAATAGAAGAGTGTGTTTCGGTGTCAGCGGCGTGCGGTTTTCTTCCATCGCTGGCAACGTAGGATATCACTAAGTTGACGCCTGCTCGATCGCTGCCTTGTGGCCGATTGTCCATCGCATCTCTTCTCTTAACATGTCAAACCTCCGGCCAACCGCCCAAAAAAGGGGATCTCAATCCTGTTCGATGAGGAGCCGAAGATGCCATCGAGGAGCCCCAAGGATCTGGCGGCCCAGGTCTATCTAACGCCGGCAGAATGGGTGGAAACACACCGATTATTGAGCGCGCTTGCCGGGCTCATAGTTGTGGCGGGGATTTGGTGGCGGTTGAACTACAAGGCTAGGCTATTGAACAAACGCTAATTCTGAGACGGAGACCTTGCCGGTGAACTGAAGTTGCTTTGCCCGCCGCTTCGCTTGTTCAAGCTGCGCGGGGCTAAGCTGTGATTCCAAAGGGAGAAGATACTCGACTCCGCGCTGATCTCCGGCCAAGGACGCGGCCAGGATCCAGGTGTAAGCGGCTTCCGGATCTCTGCGGGTGGCCCGGCCGGTCGCATACATGAATCCTAACTTGATGCGCGCCCCGGTGTTGCCACTGGCGGCGGCCTTTTTGAACCAGGCGAAGGCGAGCGCATCGTTTTGTGGCAGGCCTTCCCCTCGGAGGTACAAATCGGCCAAGTTGTTCTGAGCCAGGGGATCGCCGCGTTCCGCGGCCTGACGATACCACTCGGCTGCCGCAGTATGATCAACCGGAGTACCGAGCCCGCTGTCATTCATATACCCCAAATTGACCATCGCACCTTTGTCTCCGCCATTGGCTGCGGCGCGGAAGTGGCGAAGCGCTTCACCAAAGTCCTGTTTCACGCCCTTTCCTTGGAGATAGAGGATCCCGAGATTAGTGTGGGCGCTCGAGGAGCCTAGGTCCGCAGCAGATGTCAGCCAATAGAGTGCCGCGCCGTAATTCTGAGGAGCACCACAGCCGTAGACGTAAAAAACACCCAGGTCGACCTGAGCGGAAACATATCCCTTCCGGGCGGCCTTTTCAAACCTTTGGCGGGCATCGAGGAGAGTACGCCCTGGGGCCAAGACTAGGGTGGGGGCGATGCCCATCTGCTTGAGGTCAGGAGTCGAGGAATCTGCAACTGGTATGGGCTGCGGGTCATATTCACCCATATCATATTCCGGCAAATGTCCAGAAGCCGGGAAGGGACAGGCAACTCCTGCGGAAGCGGGCTCGCGAGTAGGCTGTTGACCCGACGCGGCTGGCAGGAGCAGAGCTCCAGGCAGAACAAAGAGCAAGAGCAGACGTCTAAGAACTAGTGATAAACCGAAGCCATGAGATCTCATAGGTGTCCTTGAGCGGCGACCGTTTGATTACATGGCCGCGCCGCCCGCGGGAACAAAGTGGGGCGTGACGGGTGGTACCTCAATGCACAATCAGTCGATTTCAAATGCAAATCGGGTCATCAGGCAAGGCGTTGAGAAAAAAGAGAGTTACAAGTCTTTCGGGAACTAAACTGGGCGGTCTTCCGTAGATGAGAATGGTAGAATTCTATTGCTTATGAGCAACTCCAACCACGACCGGATCAGATTTGGCGCATTTGAGGTTGACTTGTGCACCCGTGAGCTTTGGAAAAACAGTGTGAAACTGAAGCTGGGGGGCCAGCCCTTTGATATCCTGGCGATTCTGCTTGTAACTCCAGGTCAGCTCGTCAGCCGCGAGGAGCTGCGGGCGAAGATTTGGGCGGCGGACACCTTTGTGGACTTCAATCACGGCCTGAATGCCGCCGTGAATAAGCTGCGGGAGTGCCTAAGCGATTCCGCGGAAGACCCACGATACATCGAGACACTACCGCGACGAGGCTATCGCTTCATAGCCAAGGTGGAAGACGCGTTTCTCACCACTCCTGCTTCCGCGAGCATTGCCGACTGGCCCGCGAATAAGATCGAAGTGCCGCTGGCGACCCCGCCCAAGGAACGAAGGAATCTACCCTATGTATGGGCATTCCTTGTAACGGCTTTATGCGTCGCTCTTTTCTTTGGCTGGTGGAAGATGAACACCGGGGAATCCGCCGAAACCCGGCTGAAAAAGTTGCGGGAAGCGAATTTCGAGCAGACCGGACAAGTGATTCGCGCGCCCAGCATCTGGCGTGTCGATCTAGCCCATGCTGCGGACGCGCGTGCGCGCACGCTGGTCACCGCCGCCAGGGACAGGACGGAGGGCCCGCAACCTTCTCCTGACGGCAAGAGACTTGCGTTCATGTCGGATCGTTCGGGCGGCCTGGAGATTTGGACGAGCAACCTGGATGGATCGGAACTGGTGAAAGTAACGAACATGGGAAACTGCGGTTCACCGCGATGGTCGCCGGACAGTCGGTGGATTACGTTCGATTCCATCCAAAAAGGCCACCCCGGCATTTACGTTGTTTCCGCAGAAGGCGGGCAGTCCTTCCCGAAAGGCGTGAGTGATGCAGACGAGATGGTTCCCAGCTGGTCGCAGGATGGCAAGTGGATCTATTTTGCATCCAACCGTTCCGGTGAAACGCAAGTCTGGAAGATGTCCGTGGACGACGGCAGGGGAATACAGGTGACGCAGCATGGTGGATTCGCCGCTCAGGAGTCCAGCGACGGGCAAACCGTGTATTACGCCAAGACGCGGTTTGCGAATCCTGAAATCTGGGAGGTCCCGGCGCAGGGAGGAGTTGAGAAACGGGTGAAGATGTTTCTGAGGCCGGGGACCTGGGCCAGCTGGACCGCCACCCAGAAGGGCATTTATTTTCTTAGTGACGAAGAAGGGACCAGCCCTGCGATAGAGTTTTTTGATTTCGCGGCCCAGGGCGTTCAGGAAGTTGGCAAACTCGACCGAAGTTCGTTCTGGTTCTCAGCCTCCGTCGACGGAAAATCAGCGTGGTACGCGCAATCCGAGGAAGAGCCAAACAACGCCTCGCTTCGCATCGACTACCACCCTGACCAGTAATAAAATGCTGAGATTTCCGAGACTGCACTTTCACGCGCAGGTGCGTGATGAGCAACTCAGTACGTTTGTACTATAGCCGATGGGCTAGGGAACTGCGAAAATGGGGGGTCTGAACCGTTCGTCACACGGCGGTTCTCCGCAGCCTAAGTTTTGCTCTGGCCTCCCAGCTCGGAGCACGAGGGACGACCGAATTGGCTTCCGCAGCCGACATGGGCCCAGAGACCGTCTCGCCCCCGGCGAGCGCGTCGGATACTGCCACTGAGACCAACTCGCTTCCGGCAAGCGCGTCGGACACGCCTACCCAGACCCCCTTACCTTCGGCAAGCGAGTCCGTAACAGCCCCCGAGGAATTTCCGATGGAGCCGGCAGAACCCGGCCCGGAAGAAACGACTCCCAAGATTCCTCTAAAAGCCAACATGGTTGCCCACGAAGTGCGCATAAAGGCCACCGGTGCGCGCCCAAGGAACGGTGTGGGAGAGCGCGAGCTTTTCACAGAAGAAACGACCACAGTCCTGGTCTATGAAAAAGGCGGGGTCATCCGTCTTTCCGCGGCCGTGACTCCTGGCCAGCTGCTCTTTCTCACCAATGAGGAGTCGAAGCGCGAAGTCGTCGTTCAAGTCTCCGGCAAACGGGCTTACAAACCAACGAGTTGCTATGTAGAAGTGGAATTCACGGAGCCCGCGCCCGGCTTTTGGGGCACGAAGTTTTCCGCCGCGACGGCGCTGCTTCCCAAAGAGAAGCAGGAGATAGAGGCCGCCGCGCTGGTCATCTCTGCGGAAACCACGGCCGACGTCCCGGGCGAACCAGTTGCCGCACCCACCGCTCAGGAAGTGGAGACATTGAAGCGAGAAGTGGAGGCGCTGCGGGTTCAACCTGCGGCACAGGCATCCCCGCTCCCGGCCGAACCGGCTTTGATGCAAACAAATGAACCGGCTCCAACATCGAGTTCGACGCTGGCTCCGAGCGCGATTTCTGATTCTCCTGCCGCGCCAATCATGGTGGAAGTGCCGCAAGCGGAAGCGCAATGGAGCGCAGGATCTGAGGGAGAGCCCAGCGGCGCATTTGCCTCCAAGTCTTTGCCCCTCGATCACGATCTCGCGCCGCCACAATTTACCGCAGCGGAGCAAGAGCTCCTGCCCATGCCTTCGCTGGATTTCAGCAAATCATTGCCGAGGTCCAAACGGTCGAAGCGGGCAAGAGGGAATTTTACTCCGGGCTTTCGAGCTGGAGCACTGCGGCTCGTGCTGCTGTCTATGGCGTTGGTGGTCACCATGATAGGCGCAGCCTGGTACAAGCATTGGATTCCGTGGATGCCGGGCGCCAAAAAATCGCCTTTGAGCGCTGGTTCGAAACCGGGGTACGCGAAAACGGCGACGCTTCCCGGCGGCCAAACTACAGCGGGCACGGATGGCGAAAATGGCAGCACGAAATTGATGAGCGATCTGCCGGTGACTTCTCCAAACGCGGCGCCGAAGAATGCGGCGTCGACCAGCGCACCTGACAAGCCAACGACGGATGGCGCTGATAACGCCTCGCAGCCTACCGCATCCACTGACCCCGCCGTGCAGCCGGAGATTCCGGAAAAGCCAGCAACTAAAACACCGGCAGTAAAACGCACCTCGGCACGTCCATCGGTCAAGGCCGCTGCCGATGCTGCGGCGACTCCGGCGGACGATGGTGTCATCGTGCCGCCGAAGCTGATCAAATCGGTGCGGGCTGTAGCTTCGTTGGAAGACCTGCGAGACTTTGAGCGGGGCAACGTCACGATTGACGCGGTCGTTGATACTCAGGGAGAAGTGCGATCCATCAACGTGCTCTCGGGTCCGCCCTCATTGCGCGAATCGGCGGCGGCAGCTTTCCGGCAATTCCTGTACGAACCGGCCACGCGGAATGGCAAGCCTGTTCCCGCGCACGTTACCGTCACCATCCACTTCCGGTTTGAACCGTAATCTGCCTCTTGGCACCTCTGGCCTTGGCCTTGTCGGCATCTTTGCAAGCGCTGTAGAATAGACTGTTTGCAAACGAGGAGGAATCCTGCCATGGCGACCGCCGAACAAATACCTCACCTGCCGGAATTTATCAACGAGCCGTTTATTGATTTTTCGAAGCCGGAAAACCGCAAGCGCATGGAAGACGCGCTAAAGAAGGTGAAATCGGAATTCGGCCGCGAATACCCCATGTGGATCGCCGGGCAAAAAACTGTCACTCCGGAAAAACGCAACTCCACGAATCCTTCGCGCCCCGCGGAAGTCATCGGCGTCTTCCAGAACGCCAACGCCGACATGGCCAGGCAGGCCGTGGAAGCCGCGCACAAGTACTTCGACACCTGGAAGAAGGTGCCGGCGCGGGAGCGCGCGAAGTGCATCTTCAAGGCGGCGCAGATCGTGCGCGAGCGCAAGTATGAATTGAACGCGCTGGTTTGCTATGAAGTCGGGAAAACGTGGATCGAAGCGGACGCGGATATCGCCGAAACCATCGATTTCTGCGAGTTCTACGGCCGCGAAATGCTGCGCCTGGCCGAGCCGCAGAAGCTGACGCCGATGCGCGGGGAGCGCAACTACCTTGTGTATATCCCTCTGGGCGTGGGCGTGGTCATTCCGCCGTGGAATTTTCCTTGCGCGATTATGGCGGGCTTGGTCGCGGCCTCCCTGGTCACCGGCAACATCGTGGTGCTGAAGCCGGCGAGCGATTCACCCACGATTGCAGCGAAATTCATCGACATTCTTTATGAGGCGGGCATTCCGAAGGAAGCGGTGAATTTCATCACTGGACCGGGCGGCTCGGTCGGCGACACTCTTGTTCAACACCCCAAGACGCGCTACATCGGTTTCACGGGATCGAAGGAAGTGGGGCTGCGCATCAGCGAATTGGCGGGCAAGGCCACTCCGGGCCAGATCTGGATTAAACGTACAGTGCTGGAAATGGGTGGGAAAGACGCTATCGTCGTGGACGAAGAGGCGGACATTGACGCCGCCGTGGAAGGTACGGCGCAGGCGGCTTTCGGCTATCAGGGACAGAAGTGCTCGGCGTGCTCGCGTGCTATCGTCTCGGAGAAAATCTACGACACGTTCTTGCACAAACTTGTCGAGCGCACGAAAAAAATCACCATCGGCCCCAGCGATGATCCGAACAATTATATGGGCCCGGTGATCAGCCAGTCGGCGATGAAAACGATTCTGGATTACATCGAAGTCGGCAAGAAGGAAGGGAAGCTGGTTGCGGGCGGAAAACGCGCAGCGGGAGACGGCTACTTCGTCGAGCCGACAATCATCGCGGATGTCGATCCCAAGGCGCGGCTGGCGCAAGAAGAAGTATTCGGTCCCGTGCTCGCGGTCATAAAGGCAAAGAATTACGACCACGCGCTGGAGATCGCCAATAATACGGAGTTCGGGCTGACCGGAGCGGTCTATTCCAGGAATCCGGAAAAAATCAAGAAGGCGGAAGAATCGTTCCACGTCGGCAATCTCTATCTGAACCGCAAGTGCACTGGCGCGATGGTCGGCGCGCACCCCTTTGGCGGGTTCAATATGTCCGGGACGGATTCGAAGACCGGCGGGAAAGATTATTTGCTGCTTTTCCTGCAGGCCAAATCGGTGGCGGAAAAAGTCAGCTAAGTGCGAGCTGTGTCTTCATGTGGATTTATTGACAGCTTCGCGCGAGGCCCACTTCACGACGCGAAAAACCGGATAGCTAAGCACCAGGGCGATTAACGCCAGCATTGCCGGACTGGGGGGCCAGTACTTTCCGGCACCGACAGCGTCTAGAAAATCGGGCAAAAGCGAGCCCGTCAGAAAAAGCACCGACGCAACGAGCGCAATCCCCGTTGTCCATGGATAACCCCACGCTTTGTAGGGCCGGTTCATTTGCGGCTCGCGCTTGCGCAGGATGAACAAGGACGTGTATGACAGCGTGTAGTTAGCGACAAAGAAAAACGAAAGCATGTCGATTACGCGTTCGAACGCATTCGCGTTGAGGAACGAAATGAGGACAAAGAGCACGCCGACAATCGTGCTGAGGAGAAGTGATATCGTGGGTGTCCCCCCCGCATTCACGTGCGTGGCGCGGCGGAAAAACAGCCCATCGCAGCTCATAGTGTAAAGAGTGCGCGTGCAGAAGAGTTGGTTGGCGTTCATACAGCTCAACATGGAAATGACCATGATGGAGCGGATGATGGGATCGCCCAAGCTTCCGAACACACGATCGGCGACGGAGCCGAGCGCAAAATTATTTCCGGCGATTTCCTTCATCGGCAGAACGTACAGCGCGATGAGATTCAGCAGCAAATAAATTCCCATGATGGAAAAAACGCTGCCGAAAATGGCGCGCGGGATGTCGCGGCCGGGATTTCGAACTTCTTCACCAAAATAAATGACGCCGTCCCATCCATCAATCGTGTAGATCACTGCCTGCAGTCCTAGCATGACGGCGATGGCCAGGGACCATCCCGTTGCCAGCGGAAGCGATGAAAGGCCGGATTCGATCGCTGCTTTGTGAGCGGGGCCGCCGAGGAGAAAACAAGCAATCACCAAAATAAGGAAAGCGCCGGCCTTCAACGCCGCGGAAGCGAGTTGCGCGCCGCTTCCCCAGCGAATGCCCCGCCATTGCAAAATTCCAAATCCGAAAATGACGGCGATGGAAATGACTTCAATTTTTCTAGCGCCGGCGAGGATGGGAAAAAGATGGCCGCTGTATTCGGCAATGACAATGGAAACGGCGGCGGCGGTGCCGCAGGTGGATAGCCAATCACTCCAGCCGACGATAAAGCCCGCGTAGTCCCCCATGGCCCGGCGTGAGAAATTATATTGGCCGCCGCTTTTGGGAATCGCGGCGCCCAACTCGGCCATCGACGAAGCGCTCACAAGGGCATAGAGCCCGCCAACAATCCAAACTCCAATAAAGAGCCAGGCGTTGGGAAGCACTTTCGCGATGTCGCCGGGCGTGCGGACAATCCCCGCGGCGATAGCGTTGCCGACAGCGGCGGCAATCCCGAACCACATGCCGAGAACCTGGAGCAGGCGGCCGCGGCTGACTGCGGGAGTGGAACCGGCTGTGGAAGAGCCTTCCGATGTTCCAGGCAATGTGAGGTCTCGAGGGATCGGCGAAACGCAGTCATCATATCGGGGGTACAAAAAAATGCAAGCCGGAACTGGTGACGTTCAAGGCCGCCAAGTTTTATCGCGGGGTTCCGACAAAGTTCCACTTGCCCCAGGCGAACGATTCATGCGCCGGCACGAAGTGAGCGCGAGCAATTTTTTTGATGGCTCCGGGCTGGCCGAGCCATTGGTCGTAGGTGCCGCGCTCGAACTCGATCATGGTGGCGAGCGCGTCCATTTTGTTTGAAAAGCGGCGGACGAGGGGATTCTCTGAAACGCCGTGCACGAATCTCAGAAAGGGAGTTAGCCATGGTTCCACTAAAACGACGCGGCCACTTGCTCGGAGGACACGTTGCATTTCTGAAAAAGTTTGTTCGAGATCACCGGGCAGGGTGGGGAGATGATGCAAGCCGCCCTGGACGATAAGGACGTCCTTGCTGCGATCGGGGAAGGGGAGTTGACGGCAATCGCCGACAGTACACTTTGCCCGGCCGCGATATTGCGCAATCAGACGAGGCGAAAGATCCACCCCCTCGAGATTTTTGAAACCTAATTGCTCAAGCGCGCTCAGTCCATTCCCACGGCCGCAAAAAAGCTCGACGATTTGGGCGTCGCGCGGCCATTCCCGGGCGCCGAGACGATTGAGCCGGGAGATAAATTTCTGGATTTCCTGTTTGGGCGTTTCAAAACGAAGATAGGCGGCTTCCCACGGATCCGGAGCCAAAGCGTTTTGCGTCTGAGCAGTGGTCTCGTTTTCGGGCGGTTGGGACTGTGATGTCGGCATCTTTGATGGCGGGCGGCAGAACGTTCGAAGGTTCCCATAGATTCCAGCGTAATTCAAGGATACCGAACGGCGGGTGAAATGTCCGCAAGAGCGCGATATGATGGTGCGGCTTATGGGGACGGTCCTAACTTCTGAGGTGTCGCAGTCCGCACGGACGGATAAGGGGCAGACCCTCGACGTGTCGGTGGTGATTCCTTGCCTGAACGAGGCGAACTCACTGGCGTATTGCGTGGACAAAGCAATGAAGGCGTTTCAGGCGGCCGGGTTGCGCGGGGAAGTGGTTGTTGCGGACAACGGGTCGACGGACGGGTCGATTCAGATTGCGGAAGAGCACGGGGCGCGCGTGATTCATGTGGCGGAGCGCGGCTACGGGGCGGCATTGCGCGCAGGCATCGGCGGCTCGCGGGGCGCTTTCATCATTATGGGAGATGCGGACGATAGTTACGATTTCTCGGATGTGCCGCGCTTCGTGGAAAAACTGCGGGAAGGCAACGACATCGTGATGGGCAACCGGTTCAGCGGCGAGATCAAGCAGGGGGCCATGCCGCCGCTTCACAAGTACTTCGGGAATCCCGGGCTTACCGCGCTGCTCAACACCCTTTTTCATTCGCATATCGGAGACGGTTATTGCGGCATGCGGGGATTCACGCGGAGCTTGTATGACCGGCTAGACCTGCGGAGCTCCGGGATGGAGTTCGCGCTGGAGATGATCATCAAGTCCTCGCAAATCGGGGCGCGGATCGCGGAGATTCCCATCATTTTGTGGCCGGACAAGCGCGGGCGCGCGCCACACCTTCGGAGTTTTCGCGACGGCTGGCGTAGTCTGCGGTTCATGCTGATGTATGCGCCGAACTGGCTCTTTTTGTTGCCGGGATCGGCGCTGGTGCTGGCTGGACTGTTCCTGGTGTTCTGGCTGTTGCCGGGGCCGCGCTACATCTCGCCGCGCGTGGGGCTCGACATTCACACCATGATTTTCGGCGTTATTTTCACCTTGCTGGGGGCGCAGATCCTCTCGATCGGCGCGTTTGCGAAAGTGTTCAGCTATGCGGAGAGATTTGACCGGCGCTCGGTGTCGCTGCGGCGCGTGCTGAAGCGCGTCACCTTGGAGACGGGTTTACTCTTGGGGGGCAGCCTGTTCCTTATGGGCTTCGCCGGATGCGCGTGGGTCACGTGGAAGTGGGCAGCGAGCGGGTTCGGCGAACTGCACGAAATCCGGCAAGTGCTGTTCTGGTCGATGTGGCTGTTCCTTGGTTTGCAGATTATTTTTGGCGCGTTCTTCCTCAGCATGCTGGGCATCAGCCGAGAGACATTTATCGGCGACTACGATCTGAAATAAATGGCCGCCCCTCCGCAGACATCCCGGCCGGTTTCCTGGCCATTTTCTTGGATCGGGGCGTGGCATCGAACCTTCGTCTTTCAACGGCGCACGCGTGTGCTGGCTGAAATGCTGGCAAAACAGATTCCCTTAGGTGCATCCGTCCTGGATATTGGCTGCGGCGACGGCACCATCGCGAGCCTCATCGCCCAACTTCGCCCGGACGTTTCCATTCAGGGTGTCGAGTTTCTGGTGCGGCCGGAATGCAAAATTGAATGCCGCGCGTTTGACGGAAATTCGCTGCCGTTTCCGGATGGTTTTTTCGACGTTTGCCTTTTCGTGGATGTGCTGCATCACACGCTAGACCCTGCGATTCTGTTGCGTGAGGCCGTGCGAGTGAGCCGCTCGTTCGTATTAATCAAGGATCATTTGGATGAAAACATCATCGACGACATGATTCTGCGTTTCATGGATTGGGTAGGGAACCGGCCGCATGGCGTGGTGTTGACGTACAACTATCAGAGTCGCAAGCAATGGGCGGGGTATTTTTCGAGTTGCGGATTGGCGGAGACAAATTGGACCACCCAGGTGCCGTTGTACCCACCTCCGGCCAGTCTCATTGCTGGACGAGGATTGCACTTCGTGGGCCTGCTCAGGAAAACAAAGTAACCGCGCCGTTTAGGGCTTGGATGGAACGGCCGTGGCAGAGTAGGGAATCAATTCAGAATTGTCCTTGTCGGGTTCGACGAGCCAAACCTGGCGATCTTTGAAATAAGCGAACAGCTTCTCGTTTTGCTCCGCGTCAAGTTCCCGGGCCCAGAGAACCTTTGCCGAATCGATTTCCGCGCCGTTGTACACCCACTCGTCATGCAGGTTGTGATCCTCCTCATAGCGCACCAGGATGAGGTGCTTGCCGGGGGTATGGGAAAGTTTTTCGGCGATCGCCGCACGGCTCGGATCTCCCTGGCAAGTCCATTGCAGCGGATCACAGACTCGGCGCGACACGAAGCTGCGAACATCGTTTGCGAGGAGAAAAATCACCGCCCAGCTAAGCGCAATTCCGATCGGCCGCCGCGCAAGTTTCATCGTTCGCAGATGTCGAATCGCCTGGACGACCAAAAGAAAAATCACGCAAGTAAGCGGCGCTGCGTAATGAGGCATGGACCAAATCTCAGTCAGAAAACCAGCGGAGACCAGCAGAAAAACGATCAAGGGCAGGCGCATTTTGCGGTCGAAAAACGCAAATGGCACTCCGGGCAAGAGAAGGATGGCTCCCCACCAGAAATAGGTACTGGCGCTGCGCCGCAGTTTTTCCACCGAAACTTTCCAGATATCGTGCCACGTATTCTGATAATCCTCGTGCTCCCAGCCATTGTAGAAATCCTCAAACTGCTGGTTATGGTATTCCAGTGGAGGCCTCGCATGTTCCCATAGGAACAGACCAGCCGATCGGTACGTTTGCGAATTCAAGACATGCGGGAAGAGAAGAGCGTTTCCAGTCAACCGCCAATTGTAGTAACCCATGAATGCGAAGGTCAAAGCAAGAACGGCGGAAAGCGGCAAAAGAATGCGCCTGATGCGATCGCGAAAGCGCACCTTCGAAGATGTTTTTCCTGCTATCCACCACAAGAACCAAACGCCCACTGGCAGAGAAAAAAACAATCCTTCATACGGTCTGGAATTGGCCAGAATCGCAAGTCCCAGGCCAAGTAGCAGCGCCTCGCGAACCCGCGCATGAAGGACAAGACGCGGCATGGCGCCGAGCACCAACGCACCTCCAATGGCCGCGACCGCCCCGCCCCAGTAGCTGTTCACCCAATAACTCGCGATCCCAAATTTGAGCGCGACCAACACGGCGCCCAGAAAGGCCCAGCGCGCCGGCAACCAGGCCTGCAGCATCCAGAGAATCGTTGCGCACATCAAGCCAACACTCAAAAGCACGCCGATCCAGGGATGCCCCAGCAATTCGCCAACGGCCAGCACTATCCCCTGGCCCACTGGATACTTTGACGAATAAACGGGCACCCAATTGATGTGGAACGATTCGAAACTGACCCACATCGGATGAGTGGGGTTGGCCAGTCGGCCATGGGCCAGCGTTTCACCCAGAAGCAGGTAGCTGAATTCGTCGTGGATCCCCGGAACAGGAACGGGGAGTTTGGGAAGAACAGCGATTCTCACGGCGATTACGGCGACAAAGAGAACCAGCATCGCCAGCCTTTTGCGCGCAGCCAATCGGGAAAAAAGGGACTCAATCGAGCGCAACACCTTCATCGTCGGCCGCGGAAAAAGTACGGCCGAAAGAGAAAAGATTATTCCCACTCCGAGGACCACCTGGAGTTCTTGAGGTATGCGCGTCAGCAGATTGTCTAGGAAGCCGGCCATCGAATGAGCGAAAATTCCGCTCTGGATTGTGGCACGCGCGGTGAAAAGTAGAAAGCTGCAACCTGCGCCGCGTTTCGGGCAGCCGACCGAGCGGCGGTCTTATCTCTCGATTTCAATTTCGGTGGTGCTGTTAGGATCATGCACAGCTGGCTTGCTTGCAGCAGGACGCTTTGGAGTGCTTTCGAGGAAATCGGCCATTTCCAAACGCAGGTTCCCCGCATTTGTTGAATAGGTCAATCCGGTTTCGAAATCCACGATTCCCGCCCGGATCAGCTTGTCGATCTCGCCATCGAAGTGCTGCATGCCCTCAGTGCTGCCGTCGCGCATGGCATCGAGAAGCGACTTGCCGTCACTTTCTCCCTTTTCGATGTACTCCCGCGTGCGCATCGTGGACTTGAGGATTTCTACCGCGGCGATCCGCCCCTTGCCGTCCTTCCGCGGAAGCAGACGCTGGGAAACGATACAGCGAAAGGCTTTCGAGAGGCGCGAGCGGATACCCTGCTGGTCGGAAAGAGGAAAAACTCCGACGATGCGTTCCACCGTCTTCGAGGCATCGATGGTGTGAAGCGTGGAAAGCACCAGATGGCCCGTTTCCGAGGCCTCCAGCGCGATCTCAATCGTCTCCCGATCACGCATCTCGCCAACGAGAATGACTTTTGGCGCTTGTCGCAAAGCCGCCCGCAAAGCCTTTGCAAAACTAGGTGTGTCCGTGTGCACCTCACGTTGATGAATGGTTGACTTCTTGTGGCGGTGCAAAAACTCGATGGGATCCTCAATAGTGAGGATGTGGTAAGCCTTTACCTCGTTCATGTTGTCAAGAATTGCCGCGAGCGTGGAAGACTTGCCGGATCCCGTGGGACCCGTCACCAGCACGATGCCATTCCGAAGTTCCACGACTTCCTTCAGTACTTCAGGAAGATTCAATTCCTGGAATCCGGGAATCTTGTCAGGAATCACCCGCATTACCACCGCGCAGCTTCCCCGCTGCCGGAAAATATTCACGCGGAAGCGCGCGACTCCCGTCAGGCCATAGGAAACGTCTGCGGAGCCGTCCTCATCCAGCTTGCGCACTGCCATCTCGTTTTTTCCCATAATGTCGGCGGCAATGTACTGGGTGTCTTGCGGCGTCAGGCATTCGAGACCCTTGTACTTCAGCTCCACCAGTTTGCCGCTCACTTCGACTTGAGGAGCGCGGCCCGGCGAGAAAATCAAGTCGCTCACGTGCGGGCTGGACTTCAGCATGGCGGTGACCAGTTGCGCCGTGTGGATTTTTCTTTGCACCGCTGGTGCGGATACTGGCTCCGGTGTTTGCGCGTGCACCGCCGGTAGCGGCACGGTTTGTGTCGGTAGTCCCATGAATAGGTTGGTTTCCTTGCGAGGCCCGAGTAGCGGAGGGCGGATCGCTTGCAGTCAAAACGCCATTCTGTCTGACCTTTTCATTGTAAATGAAACAAACGTTGCACTCGGCGCAGGCTCAGCGGGAATTTCGTGAAAATCACTGTCCGGAAGGACAGTGAGGCGCAATAAAAAGGTACAGCCGCCGTCACGTCCGCGGCGGCCGGCAAAAATGCTCTTACTACTTGCTCGTCGAATCGATGAAACTAGCTATGTTTTTCTTCAGCTTCGACAAGTCTTCATCGTGCAGGTACATCATGTGGCCGGCCTCGTAATACTGCTGCCGGATGTTCTTGCGGATGTTTTCCGGAAGCCCCATATGGTCGGCCGTGTACTCCGCTTCCATAAACGGCGTGGCCAGATCGTAAATCCCGTCCTCAAATTCCACTTTTAGCCGGGGATTGGACACCATGGCCTGTACAAGGTCCAACACCACGCTCGGCGACCCAGGGAAAAATCCGAAGTCGCTGCCCTCGTGCTTCCAGTCCCAGCGATTTCCGTCGAATTCGGCGGCGGGCTTGTACCTCTTGTCCTGTCCGAATTTCAGTTCTTCGCGGATATAGGTGTTGAACGCTCCGATAAATGCGCCGCTGATAGCTGTCTCCTGCGGGTCGTAGTCCGCGGCCTCGCCGATCAAGTCATACGTCGGGCCGGCAAAGCGGGCATCCAGCCGTCCGGTCGTCAGTCCGCGGCTGCGTTGCAGTTCCTGCATAAACCGAAACAATCTCACGCGCAAATTGGTTTTCTCAAGATAATCCTCGCTGAGCCCGGTGAAACGCGCCATTTTCTTTGCGATTTCTGTTTTCTCGGCGGCACTCAACGCATCACCCTTCATCAGCGCGTCCGCGTATTCTCCCCGTGCGAATTTCCGCGCTTCTTCCAGAAACGCATTCAGGTTCTCCGGCCTGTCCTTCAACGTTTTGTGAAACCATGCCGTTGCCGCATAGCTCGGCAGGTAGAGCACATAGGCAAGGTCGATCGCCGGATAAAAAGAAATCGTGCCAAGGTCCAGAACCGAAGAGACCATCACGATTCCATTCAGGTACATATTGTCGTGGCCCTGCAGATAGTTGGCGAGCGCCGCGTTCCGGAACGTCCCGTAGCTTTCTCCAATTAAAAACTTCGGAGAATTCCACCGATTGTTGCGGCTGACATAGGTGGTAATAAATTGCGCGAGAGACTTCACATCCTGGTCCACACCCCAGAAGTCTTTATCCTGCGCTTTTCCCACGGCGTGGCTGAATCCCGTGCCCACGGGATCAATAAACACAAGGTCCGCCTTGTCCAGCAGGCAGTCCGGGTTATCCATCAGTTTGTATGGAGCGGGCGGCGTGACATCCGCGTTGATGGTCATCACGCGCCGCGGCCCGACCGAGCCCATGTGCAGCCATACCGATGAAGAGCCCGGCCCGCCGTTATACAAAAACGCCAGGGGACGCTGGCTCATGTCTTTCACGTCGCTTCGCGTATACGCGGTGGAATAAATCAGCGCCGTGGGCTCGTCCTTTTCCTTCTTAATCAGAATCGTCGCCGCCGTCGCTTTGTAAGGAATCGTCTGGCCTCCGATCTTGATGCTGTGCTCGGTGACGGATGATTCTTCCTTGGGCGGAGTGGACGCCGCCTCAGCGGATTTCTCCGCCGGCTTGGCATCTTTTTCCTGTGCCCTTACGCTGGTCGTGAACGCGCAAAGAGGCAGCGCAAGCGCCAACACACTTAGATTTCTCACACGTATCATCGGCTCTCTCCTCGGAACGAACTGGCATTTCCTCGTTTGGTGAAGTTGGGTTTCTGCCTGTTTCTACGCAACCCGGACCTACTTTGTTCGACGACCGAGCAGCAGAATCGTTTCATCTTTCACCGCTGAATCCAGGAAAATCTCGGAGCAGTCGTCAACGATCCAGTCGGCGCCTGCTTCGCGTAATTCCGCGTCGCTCGCCGTCGTTCGCAATGCCAGCACACGCGCCCCCGCCGCCTTGCCTGCGCGAATTCCCGCTGGGGCATCTTCGATCACCACACACTCGGCTTCAGGTACGCCGAGGACCTGTGCCCCTTTCAGGTAAGGCTCCGGGTCCGGCTTACCGCGAAGCACATCGCTTGCCGTGACCAGATGCTTCGGCTGCGGCAGACCTGCCGCTCTTATACGCACCCCCGCCAGGGGCCGCGTGCAAGAAGTGACGATCGCCCAGCGCTCCAGCGGAAGCGCCTGCAACAGCTCCATCGCTCCGGGCAAAGGAATGACTCCCTCGACGTCGGCAATCTCGCGGCGCTCCATTTCCCGGTCTTCCGCTTCATGATCGCCACCGGGGAGCAGCTCGCGGATCGTGCTGATGCTCGGCCGCCCATGCGCTCTTCGTACCACTTCATCGGGGTCGAAGCCGTGCTCCCGTGCCCAACCCGCCCAAACCCGTGCCACCGCCGGCGTGGAGTCCACCAGCACTCCATCCAAATCGAAAAGTACACCGCGACAGCGAATACTCGTCATGATTCATGATAAACACAATGCCAGGCAATACGAAGGAAGTCCGTGGCAAACAGTTTGTCAAGAACCGTTGTCGGCGTTGCGGGAGTTTTAGACGGCGGTTTTCCCCCGCCGGATACGGAGGTTAGGGAAGGGGCTCGCGGCACAGACTTGACTTAGTCCAGCGACTTAGTCTAGTCTTGAGGACATGAAACCCGTGAACACGCACGAAGCCAAGACCCAGTTTTCGCGGTTGCTCCGCCGTGTGGCCGCCGGCGAGGAAATCACCATCGCGAACCGCGGCGTTCCGGTGGCCCGCCTGGTTCCCGTGTCGCGCGTGAATTCTCCTCGTATTCTGGGGATTCTCCGCGGAGAGTTTAACGTACCAGATGATTTTGACGCGCCCCTGCCCGATGACTTGCTCGATCTATTCGAAGGACGAAAGCCGAAGCGCGCGCCAAAAGCCAAAAAAAAGGCATGAAGTTTCTGCTTGATACAAGCGTCTTTCTGTGGGGCGTGGGTGCCGAACACAAGCTCAATCCCACTGCGCAAGAGGTGCTTACGTCCTCCTCGTCTGAGTTGTATTTTTCGGCGGTAGGGTCATGGGAAGTAGCCATCAAGTTCGCGCTCGGAACTCTGCCGCTTCCGAAGCCGCCTTCGCAATACATTCCTTACGCGCTGCACTTGTGGGGCATGCGCACGATCAACATCACGCAGGAACACGCGTTGCGCGCGGTCGAATTGCCTTTGCATCATCGTGATCCGTTTGACCGGATGTTCATCGCCCAGTCGCTCGTAGAACGGATGACTCTGCTCACTGCGGATCGCGTCTTTCAGAAATACCAGGTGGATTTTATTTTCTGCGGGAAGTAGAGTTTGGGGTGGGAGACGGGGATCGAACCCGCGACATTCGGTGCCACAGACCGACGCTCTACCATCTGAGCTACTCCCACCATCCGACTGCAATCCATAGTTTACGATACTTTTTCCTTTCCGCGAAGCGCAGTCCTCCCGGTCCAGCCTCTGCAATAAAGACCGTGTGGCCGCAAGTCGCGACGCCCTCCCCAGGCACTCCTCCGCGCCCTGATCCGCCACGCGCAACGTCAGATACGACACACACCGGCTCATCTCGGATGACCATCAGACTCACCCGTTGCTATGCTCAAATTTACGCCTTATGACGCCAGCAATCGAACTTGCTCCGCCATCTACGGAATCTCAAGCCGCGGATTCGCAATCCAGAATCCGTTCCTTCTTCTCAGGCCTTGCTGCGGAGCCTCCAGCTCCCTGGGATGCCGCCACGATTGCCGGTCTCGGCGCACTCGTCCTGATATGGGCAGCTTGGTTTTATGGAACTTGGGCTACCTGGGGAAACCTCACGGCGGATTGCGGAAGAGAGATGTACGTCCCGCTGGTCCTTTCTGAAGGCAAGACCCTCTACCGGGACATTTGGTATCTCTATGGCCCCGGGGCGCCGTATTTCAACAGCATCCTGTATCATATGTTCGGCGCGCACCTGAACGTTCTCTACTGGGCAGGCTCGCTTTCCGCTCTAGGCTCCGCGCTGCTCCTGTACGTTTGCGGCAAGAGGATGTCTTCCGCTCTGGTCGGCTGGACGGCGGGCGCGCTGCTGCTAACACAGTCCTTTCAGCATTCACTCTTCAGCTTTCCTCTGCCCTACAGCTTTGCTTCCGTATACGGTTGCCTGACGGCTTGTCTTTTTCTCTGGTTCCTGATTCGGGCGTCCGAGTCGGAAGGCCCGGCTTGGGTGTTCGCCGCCGCGACTGCTGCGGCCGTCGCACTCTTGCTCAAGCTCGAGATTGGGGCAGCCTGTTATGTTGGCCTCGCGCTGCTGATTGGCGTGCGCTGGTATCAAACGCGATCCTGGAAAGCCGCCGCCAGGGACGTCGCGATTTGCTTGCCAGGCATCGCTGTTTGCGGCGCCGTTCTAGCTTGGATGATTTCCCTGCGGGGGGCCGAATTCCTCACCCAGGAAAACATCATGAGCTGGCCCACCTCTTTCTTCATGCGCACCTATGGCAAGTTCTGGCTCTCTACCACCGGGCTCAGTTGGTCTCCCGCGGCTTTCGGCGAGGCCGCCCAACGCGCCATTTTTCTTTTTGGAATCTTCCAGGGAATCCATTTGCTCGCAACCTGGAAGCGCACTGCTCCACGAATCATTCTCTTGAGAGTGCTGCTCTTCATCGGCGGGTTCCTGTATCTAGCGACTTACCTCAGGTCAATCGAAGCCCTGAGATATGGCCCGATCTCCCTGACCTTGCAGGAAGCCATGAGATATCTCTTCTTCCCGCAGGATATGGTGCTGTACATCTCAGTCGCAGCCCTATTTGCCTGGTGGCAATTTTGGAAGCAGCCGGCAGCCGGCCGCTCCGCCACTGTCGCCCTGCTCCTGACCTTCTCGGCCGTGCTTGCAGCACGAAATCTGCTGATGACGGCGCCTTGGGGTTACGCCATTTTTTACGACGGACCGGCGGTTCTTTGCTTCTTGTTGCTCGCGCGGCAATTTATTTCCCGGACCATTACCTCACGCAAACTGATTTTGCTCGGTCAGGGCGCCCTTTGCGGCTTGCTCTTAACCGCTGCCTTCATCAATACGCATCGCCAGAGGGAGACCCGCTATCCGCCGACCACCTGGCTGACCACTGAACGCGGCACCGTCGGTGTTTCCGAGCACCGCGCCGAACAATATCAGGCGGCCATCAAGTTTATGAAGGAGCAGAATGCGCTTGGTGAACAGGTGTTGTCCGTCCCCGAGGACACCAGCCTGTATTTTTTTTCCGGAACGCATTGCCCGACGCGCGTCTTTGCTTTTACTCCCGGCCTTCTCGCTCCCGGCAAAATGACCGATGAGGTCATCCAGCAGATCGAAAAAAAACCGGTCCGCTATCTCATCTGGTCCAATCGTACTTATCCCGAATACACCGCTCTGCGCTTCGGCGTCGATTTCGATCAGACCTTTGGAAATTATTTGAAAACTCATTATCACCGCGTGAGAATCCTGGTGGAAAACCCCGTCCCAGTTGAGGAATGGAACGCCTATATCTGGGAGCGCAATTCGGAAGCAGTGTCGCGATGACCGTCACCGAAACAGAGACGCGTCCAACGGAGAGCTGGGGCCCGCAGGCCCTCGAAGAAATACGTGTGGCACGGCGCGCATTCCAGGATGCCATCGCCCCGCACCGCGGCAAATGGATTCATTCCAACGAGTATTTCTACGATTGTCTCAAGCGTGTTCTCCAGCTGATCGTCGAACCCGGCAAGCGCGTGCTTGCTGTCCGCTGCGAAACCGGTGATCTGCTTGCCGCGGTCATGCCCGGCCTCGGCGTGGGAGTGGAAATCGGCGATGCCATGGTGAACTGCGCGAGCGCCCAGCATCCCGACCTGCATTTCGTAAAGAGCGAGCCGGAAGACCTCGAACTGGCCGAAAAATTCGATTACATCCTGTTCGATCACATTTTTGACACCGTGGATGTCCTGCGCGCCTTTGAAAAGGTTCGCCAGCATTGCACCAGCGAAACCCAGGTCATCGTCATCAATTACAATCACCTGTGGCAGCCCATTCTGCAATTAGCCAGCAAGATCGGGCTGCGTTCGAAATTTGTCGAACCGAACTGGATCAGCGAGAACGACATTCGCGGATTTTTGCGGCTCGCGGGATTCCGCCCTGTTCGAAAACATCGCTTGTTGCTTTTTCCGAAATACATTCCACTTTTCTCGACTTTCATGAACAAGTTGCTTGCGCGCCTGCCCGGCGTGCGGCGCCTTTGTCTCATGCAGGTCATGGTCGCGCGGCCGCTGCCCGAGCCCATCGACGAGCGGGATGTAACCGTGTCCGTCATCGTCCCCTGCCGCAACGAACGCGGCAACGTGCAACCCGCCGTGGAGCGCATTCCCGCTATGGGCAAGGCCACCGAAATCCTTTTTTGTGACGACAAATCCACCGACGGCACCGCGGACGAAGTCCGCCGCATGCAAGCGCTGTATCCCGAAAGAGAGATTCGCCTCATCGATGGCCCCGCCATCTGCAAGGCCGAAAATGTCTGGACCGGCTTTCGTGCCGCTCGCGGAGACGTGCTCATGATTCTTGACGCCGACCTCTCCGTCATGCCCGAAGAGTTGCCCATGTTCCTCCGCGCGCTGGCCCACCGCCGCGGCGACTTTATCAATGGCAGCCGCTTGATTTACCCCATGCAACATAACGCCATGAAATTTGCCAACGAACTTGGAAATAAAGTGTTCGGCCTCTTGTTTTCTTTTCTTCTTGACCAGCGCATCAAGGACACCCTTTGTGGCACGAAAGTGCTCTGGCGCAGGGACTGGATGCGCATGGAGAAAAATCTCGGAACCTGGGGAATCAAGGATCTCTGGGGCGACTACGAATTATTGTTTGGCGCCAGCAAGCTGCATCTAGAAATTGTCGAGGTCCCCGTACATTATCAGGAGCGCATCTACGGGGTCACAAAGATGACCCGGGTTTTCGCCAACGGGTTTCGAATGCTGCGCATCTGCTGGCATGCCTGGTCTCGATTGGAAGGATAGTGCCTCGTCAGAAATCGAGGCTCTGGACACCGTGTCTCGGAACGACAACGGTTTAAGGCTTGGGCTGGGCCGCCGCGCGGGGATAGGGTTTCAATTGTCTTAGCTTGTGGTCTACCTCGTCGGGCCGCATCAGCCAGATTTGCCGGTCTTTGAAGTAAGCGAACAGCCGTTCGTTTTGCGCCGCATCCAATTCACGCGCCCACAACACTTTCGCGGAGTCGATCTCCGCGCCGTTGTACACCCACTCATCGTGATAGTTGTGATTCGCGTTGTAACGGACCATGATCAAATGCTTGCCGGGAGTGCTGCTGAGTTCGTCGGCAATCTCGACCCGCTCAATATTCTCCGGGCACCGGTCCTGGTCCACGTCGCACTTGCCTTCCAGCGCGCGGTCCAGAGTCACGGTCAAAACAACAATGACCACCACACGCACCACGATGGCTCCAAGTCGCCTGCCTTTCACGCGCACGGTGTTCAGGTGCCTCATCGTTTGCACCACCAGCGCGAACACCACGCACACAAGCGGCGCCGCGTAATGCGGATGTCCCCAGACCACCATGAAAACACCCAGCGTGCCGATGAAAAATGTCGCCAGTATCAGCCGCATTTTTTTGTCGCGGAAAAGAAATGGTACGAACGGCAAAAGCAGCCACTCCGCTCGGGAGAAGAAGTAGTTTCCAAACATTTCGAATTTTTCTTTGGTGACGCGGCCAACTTCCGCCCAGCTCCTATGGTAGTAATCCCTGGACCAGCCGTTGAAGTACGCCTCGAATTGTGCATTCCGGTAATGCAGCGCCGGCTTCATGTCCTGCCAAAGGAAGGACGGCGTACTGAAATAGGTGTTGGTGTACAAGATGTGCGGCATTAGCAACGGATGGCCGGTCACCCGCCAATTGTAATAGGCCATGAATCCGCCTAGCAGGATCATCGACGCCAGCAGCGGAACGAAAACCCGCGCGGTGCGGACACGAAAATCATCCCGCGTCTTGATTTTTCCCCGCATCCACCAGAGAAGATAAATTGCCGTGGGAATGCAAAACACCATCCCCTCATATGGTCTGCTGTTCGCCAGCACGGCAATGCCGAGTCCCAGCAGCAACGCGTCTCGCAACCGTGCACCGCGCCGGATTCTTCCGACCGCTCCCAGCACCAACGCCCCGCCCGCCGCCGCAACTGCTCCTCCCCAATACCCGTTGATCCAGTAGCTCGATACGCTGAACTGCAAAGCGTTAAGCACGCCCGCAAGGAATGCCCATCGTGGCGGAATCCACGCCTGCAGCATCCACACGATCGCCGCGCACATCGCCGCGTTGCTCAGCAGCACGCCGATCCACGGGTGTCCCAGCAGTTGCCCAATCATCAGCACGAACCCCTGCGCGGGCGGATACATGGAGGAATACGTCGGATTCCAATTGACGTGCATGGTTTCAAAGCTGATCCACATCGGATGCGTCGGATTGGCCAGTCGCCAGTGAGCAAACGTGTCGCCCATCAACAGAAAACTGAATTCGTCAAGTATTCCCGGCGCGGGCACGCGAAGTGCCGGCAGGAACGCCAGACGAACTCCGATGACCCCCAAGAACATAGCCCAGACAGCAAGCGCCCGTCGTTCCGTAAACCGGATGACCGCTTTCTCCGCTCGTTGCAATAAGGGAATCCCGGACAATAACGGTAGGATCGACAATAAGGAAAAGATCAGCAGCCCGATGAGTGTGTAAAGCTTGTCCGGCAATGAGTAGGCCCCTCTCTTTTCTTGCTGAGTGAGCGATTCAATCCAGGTGGCAAGGAACTATTCCAGTCTACAGACACTCTTGAAAGTGGCCGTCCTCTTGTGTCTGCCACAGCAATAGCTCAGAGGAATCCTCTATTTCATTTCCCTAATGCCAGAACTCGCCGCGACTCGATGCCGCACCGGCCCAAGGACCTTCCGCCGTCGTTGCAAGCTGGGAACTCCCAAAAGCGAGTGACCTGGAATCTCCCCCGATCTTGCTAAACTGTTTTTCTAGGACACGCGTCCCCACGCATGAGCCCCCATCAAACCGACCGGCACCATTTCGAACGCCAGATCGTTTACGCGCGTCCGATTTTTATTTTGCTCGCGCTCCTTGCCGTCCTCGAGCAGCCGCCTTCCCACGAAGCGCGCCGCTCCGCCTCTTTTCTTGCTTCCTACCTGATTCTCGCCATGCTCGTCACGCAGTTGGAACGCCTGCTGCGCAAAAGGTCCTGGCATCTGCCCTTAGCTTGCGATCTGCTCGCGCTCGCGTATTTCATCTATATCAGCCCCTCGACGGTACCGGTTTGGTTCCCCTCCATGTTTATTTGCTACGCCGCAGGCATTCGCTGGGGCTCGCGATTTGCGTTGCCGCTCGCTGGCGCCTTGTCGCTCATTTTGGTTTTGCGCACCGCGGGGAGAGGCGAAATCGATTGGATGCGCGTGGTCGCCTGGCTTGGGCTCCTGGTAGGCACGTTTGCCGGTGGTGCGGGGCTGGCTTTTCTGGGTGATCTCAATCGCCGGTTTGCTGCCCAGATCGAATTTTTTTCGCGCGTCAACTCCACCATGCAAGTCGATCAAGGTCTTGCCGAATCTCTGCGTCTGTTTCTCCAGGAACTCGCCACCACCTTCGAGGTCGAAGAAGCCCTTCTCCTTTACCGTGACACCGATCTCGAACGCATCTTCCTCTGGCGCATGAAAGCGGGCGACAGTGACCGCCTGGTCCCAGAGAGCATGCCCCTCTCGCGCACTGACGGCTTTCTCCTCGATGACATGGACGCCACCATTTGCTGGAACTCGCTTTCCGGCCCCGGTTCCGGCTTCGGCTGGGACCGCCGTGACGGCCGCGCCATCAAGAATCTGCCCCGCCTGCCCGGACCCGCCCAGCAAGAGCTGAAAGTCAGCTCCTTCCTTACAGTCGCTTACGAGCAGGGCGGCCAGGCAACCGGCCGTATCTACCTCCTTAATGGCCGTAAGCCATTCCAAAAGCACGACTTAGCCTGGCTTGAAGACATCGCCTCTCACGTCGGCCCAGCCCTTGAGAACATCTTTCTTTTGAGGCACTTACGCGCCCGCGCCATCGAAGCCGAACGCAGCCGCATCGCCCGCGACCTTCACGACGGCATTCTCCAGACCCTTCTCAGCATCGAAATCCAGATCGACGTGCTTCGCCGCCGCGTCCCTACCGCCCCGGACCAGGCCGTCAACGGCCTTGCCACCCTCCAGCAAACCGTCAAAAACGAAGGCGCCGAGCTCCGCCAGATCGTTACCGACCTCCGCCCGCTCCGCGTCCAGAGCGCCGATCTTGTTGACTTAATGCGCGGTTTTGCCGAACGCTACCGCAACGAATCCACCATCGCCCTCGATTTGCTCATCGATTCCGCCCAATTGCGCGCTCCCGACCGCGTCTGCCGCGAGATTTTCCAGATTTACCGTGAAGCACTCAACAACATAAAAAAGCATGCGAAGGCTTCCCATGTCGTGGTAAAACTGTCCCAGGATGATAGCCGCCTAGTACTCGTAGTAGACGATAATGGCGAAGGGTTTAGTTTTGCCGGTCGGTTTACCGGCGACGAGCTGGATCGCCTGCGGCTGGGTCCTATTTCCATCAAGGAGCGTGCGCGTACCGTGGGCGGGGTTTTGACCGTCGAGTCGAACCCTGGGCATGGAGCGCGTCTGACAATCGAGGTTCCCCTTGGTTGAAGCAAATAGGTTTGTGGGTTTGTTTTATAAACCCTGACAGATCGGGTTTCAGGGTTTGTACTTACAAACCCTGACATAAAAAATGGCCAAAACGAAACAGCAGATACGGGTACTACTAGCCGACGACCACGCGATCTTTCGCGATGGCCTTCGCAAGCTTCTCGATTCCGACGACGAAATCACTATCGTCGGCGAAGCTCAGAACGGCGCGGAGTGCATCAAGCTCCTCACCAAACTGAAGCCCGATATTCTTCTTCTCGATCTCCGCATGCCGGATAAAGACGGCCTCGCCGTTCTCGAGGAAGTAAATTTCGATACGTTGCCCACGCGCGTTGTCGTTCTCACTGCCGCCGAAGATGACCGCGACGTGGTCCGCGCCATGCGTCTCGGCGCGCGCGGCGTGGTCTTGAAGCAATCCGCCACCGATCTTCTCGTCAAGAGCATTCATCGCGTTCACGCCGGCGAAATCTGGCTCGACAATCGCATGACCGCCGAAGTCATGAAGGCTTTCTCGAAGTCCAGCGAATCCGGCCCGCGCCGCGAAAAGCCTTTGCTGAGCGACCGCGAAAAAGAAATCGTCCAGCTCGTCGCCCAGGGCTTCCGCAACAAGGAAATCGGCGAAAAACTTTTCATCTCCGAGCAAACTGTAAAAAACCATCTCCACAACATCTTCGACAAACTAGGCGTCTCCGACCGCCTCGAATTGGCCCTGTACGCCATTCACCATCGCCTCATCGATCAATCCTAATTTCTACTAGTACGCCTTTCCTTTCGTAGCGGCGGCCTTCAGGCCGGACGCGTTCAATTCTCGCGGATAATTACCTAGAGAGTTACCCACAATCATGTTATGCTCCCGCCGATTACGTGGTGGTCAACCGTCAGCCAGGTCCCCGAAGCCTGACATCCCGCTAAACCGCTCGCCGCTCGCACCGCGGGTTCCACCATCTGGTCGTATGCGCTCTGCATTAGTTCGATCCGGCTCCACGGAGGGGCGGATGATGCGATCACAGATACCTAGTTTTCGTTCATGCGCCTTGCTGTTTGTTTTCATCATTCTCTTTGGTGCTGTGAGCCGCGCCCAGGAGAAACCAAAGTCGGCGTCGAACGAAACACCCTCAACTAACCCACAATTTCCGGCAGCTAAAAAGCAGGTCACACCGGCAACCTCCGCCGATGCCTCGGCAGACTTCGACAAAGCCTCCTCAGCCGAACTTGACAAAGACAATGCTGAGCAGATTCGTAGACGCGAGGAATGGTTTTACAAGCAGCGTAGTTCCGTTAAAGGTCGCATCCCCGCGGGCGCCCGTTTCAAAGCATTCCAACACACACAGCGCATGATGATTGCGGAAGGCAAGCTTGTTCTTCGTCCCGATGGTTCTTACGCTGAAGTCGCTCCGCAATCCCGATTCTCGCCCTTCGGCGCGGTCACCTCCGCTTGGGCTTCGATTGGACCCACTCCCACGACGGGTGGTTTCTTTTCCCCAGTTACCGGCCGTATCACCACCATCGCCGTGGATCCGTCCGATCCCTCCGGTAATACCGTTCTCATCGGTGGCGCGATGGGCGGCATCTGGCGTTCCACCGATGCCGGCGCAACCTGGACCGCGGTCGGCGATCAGAACGCTTCTCTGGCGATGGGTTCCATCGCATTCGCTCCTTCAAATCATTCCGTGGTTTATGCAGGCACTGGTGAGTCAGAATCCGTGGCCTTCGACATTTACTATGGTGCAGGAGTCCTAAAGTCCACCGACAGCGGACTTCACTGGACACAGACGTGTACGGTGGCGAGTTCCACCTGTCCGTTCATCGGGCCTTATGATGACGTCACGCCCTTCGGCTTTTTTACACTCGGGGGCACGCGCATCACTTATGTTGCGGTGAACCCTTCAAACTCCCAGATGGTTCTCGTCGGTGCACAAACGCAGTTTTCGCAAGGGACTACCGAAGGTGTCTACTGCTCTGATAATGGCGGATCCACTTGGAGTAACATTCTGCCGGATCAGTTGTCGAGCTTTGTGGGTTTTGCTTCTTCTACTGTTGCGTACGCTGCACTTGGCAATCCCTTCGGAAGTTCACCGAACGCTCCGAATGGCAACGGCATCTACAAGGCCACCAGCATTGGTTCCACCTGCGCGACAATCCACTTCTCGCGTTTAACCAGCGCGGCTCTGCCTTTGCAGTCGAGCATGGGACGCATCGATCTCGGCATCGCACCCAGTGACGCCTCCGGGAACAACATTTACGCCTCCATCGCGGACGCCAGCACTTCCTCAAGCACCAACCTCGGCGTTTTTGTCACCACCAACGGCGGAACTTCCTGGACCCAAACCAGTGCGCCTGATATTTGCCAGTTTCAATGCTGGTACGACAATGTCATCAAGGTTGATCCCAACAATCCGAGCATCGCGTTTTTCGGTGGTGCTGCCGTTCGCGATTCCAGTGGGAACTTCTCTTGGGTTGTGCGCACTGAAAACGGCGGCACCAGTTGGACCTCCGTGATTCCCAACCTGACTGCGGGCAGCGCGGGGCTCCCGCACGTGGACAATCACGCCATTGCGTTCGTCAAGCTCTCAAACGGCAAAGTTCGCATGTATCTCGGCAATGACGGCGGCATCTGGCGTACCGATGACGCGGAAGCTTCTGCCGTTACCTGGACGAATCTCAATAATCCCTCGCTTACCCTCACGCAGTTTTATCCTTCCATCTCCATCAACGCTTCCTCGCCCTCCATAGCCTTCGGCGGCACCCAGGATAACGCGAGCCAAAACTATCAAGGCGGCGTGAGTTGGGTGGACAATCAACTCTGCGGTGACGGCGCCTCGACCGCCGTCGATTTTGCAATTCCAAGCACAGTCTACATTGGCTGTGCTACTGGCGTGCCGATTAACGTCTCCTATCAAAATGGCGCCCTCGGCACCTTCTTTCCCGCACTGAATGGCATCAATTCTGGTGATTTTGCGAGTTTTATCCCGCCTCTGGCAGCCGATCCCCGAGCTGCAAATACGCTTTATTACGGCACCACGAAGGTCTATCAATCCACCGACGCTGGCAACACCTGGACAGCTATTTCCGGCGATCTTGTTTATGGTCCGAACGGCTTGTGGCTCAATTCGATTGCGCCGTCAAATCCCAGCGTGGTGTATGCAGCAGCGAATAACGGGCAGGTTTTCGTCGCTACCAACGTTGCCGCCGGCACCTTCGCAAACTTTAATCAAGTTGGTGGGCAGGGAAGCCTCCCACCCCGCGAAGTCACGGCTGTAGTTGCTGACACCGCGGATGCCACGGGCAACACCACTTATGCCACTTTCTCGGGTTTTGCATTTGTCAGTTCCGCGCTGGGCGTCAACGACACAACTGGCCACATCTTCCGAACGACAGATGGCGGAAACACATGGAAAGACGTGAGCTGCTCCGTCGCGGTCTGCACTACGCCTGCGGCTACTGACCTTCCCAATACCCCTGTCAATGACCTCGTTGTCGATCCTGATCTGCCTGGCATCATTTATGCCGCTACCGACGAAGGCGTTTTCGCTGGCGACTGCACTTCAGCTCCGTGCAAGTGGAGCGTCCTTAGCACTGGCCTTCCCCATGTGGTTGTGCTTTCCCTGCGTCTCCATGAGCCATCCAGAACGCTTCGTGCCGCAACACATGGCCGCGGCGCCTGGGACATCTTCCTGAATAACTTTTCCTTCGTTGGTCCGCGAATCTTTTCCATCTCGCCCACTTTTGCAAATTCCGGAGGTGCTCAACTCACGCTCACGGTAAACGGAACTGGCCTAACCGGTGGCACAGTCCAGTTGGGTACAACGGCTCTTGCTCCTACGGGAACCCCGTCGGATATGTCTCTGTCTGCGACGGTTCCTGCCTCTCTCCTCATCGCAGGCACACCCAAGGTCACAGTTAAGGTGGGGACTACAACCAGCAACGCCCTGACCTTCTCCGTTCTCGCGTCTATACCCACACTCACCAGCGTCAACCCGTCGAGCACACCGGTTCAAACAACCACCTCCAGCAACGTGCCGATCACACTGACTGGCACCAACTTCGCGAGCGGCGCGAAAGTTCTCTTCAATGGCGCCTACACTGGTATCACTACGTTCAATAGCAGCACCAGCCTTACTGCGACCCTGCTTGCAGCACTACTCGGTCCTTTCGGCAGCACCAACGACATCTCCGTTCTCAATACGCCTCCAGGCGGAGGCCAATCAAAGCCAGTTCCTTTCAAGGTCGCTGCTCCGCCGCCACCCAACGACAACTTTGCCAACGCCATCAGCATCACCACGCTGAGTTTCAACGACGTTCAAGACAGCTCCGGCGCAACGACAGAAGCCGCCGACCCAGTGCCTCCTTGCGTTCATCAGTACACCAGCGCACAAGGTAACAGCGGCGGTCACCCCAACGGCCTCTACAACACGACCTGGTACAAGTTCACCCCAATTTTTTCTGCCAATCTCAATGTGGACACCACCGGCAGCAGCTACGACACCGTTCTCTCCCTCTGGACTGGGACGGGCACCACCGAAGCAACTCTCACGGCAACGAATGTCGCTTGCAACGACGACATAAATCCCGGGATTATCATCCAATCTCAGCTTTCAAACGTTCCGCTCACCGCTGGCACCACCTACTACATCTTGGTCAACTCTTTCGGTCCTCCCGACCCCAATCCCATCGCCCTCGGCGGACGCTCGCAGTTGAATTTTTCCTACAACGGTGGTCTTTATCCGACTCCGACCATTAGCTCACTTTCCCCGGCGAGCGCGAACTCAGGTGATCCCACATTTACACTCACGGTAAACGGCAGCGGATTCTTAAACGGCGCTTTCATAGTACTCTGGGACCCCACATTTCAGGCCACGACCTTGGCCACCACCTTCGTCAGTTCGGCCCAGGTAACCGCTGTCGTCCCCGCTTCAGCAATCATATTTCCCGGGAACTATCAGATTCTTGCCAACAATCTGCAGCCCTCGAATTACAGCAGCGTCCCTTTCATCGTGAATGTAGGGACTTATCCGGTCCCCACTTTGAGCTCCATCTACCCCACAAGCGTGATTGCCGGCGGCCTTTTTTCCATCCAGATTAATGCTTACGGAACCAATTTTGCGCAAAATGCCGCATTGAACTTTGGCGCAGTTGCCGGGTCGTCGCCCCAGGTTTTCGGTCACACTTCCTTGTCGGCAAATGTTCCTGCCACGGCACTCGCCACTCCCGGTACGGTCCAAGTTACTGTTTCAAATCCTACGCCTGGCGGAGGGCCGTCCAATTCCATCCCATTCACGATCACTGCACCCAACCCACTTCCTACAATCACTTCACTCAGTCCCGCGAGCGCTCAAGCTGGGGCATCTACAACGGTGACTGTTAACGGCACAGGTTTCCTGTCAGGAGCTGAAGTTTGCTTGAGTCTTTCCTACGGTTTTAGTTGCGGGGGGGCGAACTTCTTGAGTTCGACACAGCTCTCAATTGCTGTCGGCCTTCCTTCCTCCTCCGGAACCGTTCCCTTTTATGTGGTGGACCCCGCTCCCGGCGGTACCTCGGCCCCCTTCAATTTCACCGTGACCGGTCCGCCGGATTTCTCTGTCGCAACTTCCGGAGCAACGACGCAAACCGTGAATGCCGGGCAAACCGCCACGTTCACGAATGCCATTACCGTGTCTGCGCTTAACGGATTCTCGGCCCAAGTCAACTTGTCCTGTTCGCTACCGTCTGCAGCCACGGCAACAACTTGCGCCGCAAACCCAAACACGTTCGCAACTGGCAGCGGTACGGCCACTGTCACCGTCACCACCATGGCCCGCGGCCTTATGCCGCCTTCGTGGCCTCGTATGCGCTTCATCTTCCGGCCGCAATTCCTGCCAATATTCCTGCTCGCAGTCGTGCTGAGTGTTTTTCTCATGCGCCTTGCTCGGACATCCCGCCAACGCTTTGCCGGGGCTCTACCGTTGGCAGGGCTTGTTTTGTTCCTTACGCTGCAAGCAATCGGTTGCGGCGGCGGCAGCTACTCGCAACCTCCGCCTCCTCCGACCGGCACCCCCGCAGGCACGTACACCGTCACCGTGACCGCCACTTCCGGATCGTTGACGCACACCGCCACTCTCACACTCGTTGTTCAATAGAATGGGCGAGTGGCCCACACGTCGGGTTACGTGTGGGGAGCTTTTGATTTCTGACTCTCAAATGCGTAACCCGCAAACATTTCAACGCTTTACCATTCCATTCGAACGCTAACTAATAATTTAGTTGACACGACGGGTACTCCCATGGTATTCTTTTCTCGAAGTTGCCGCTATGAGGACGCCTCGATCTCTCAATTTTTCCCGCAGCCCGGTCCCTATCTTCCGTCCCGCACACCATCGCTCTGCTCTAACTCCTTTAGAATATGCACTTGCAGACAAACACCGCGTTTTGCAGGTTTTTAGCCACAACCATCCGCCCTCAAGTCCTTTAGATGCAACACTTACAACGATGCCCATAAGTGTTGATTCTAAACGGCTTACAGGAAAGCTAAGTCTTTTAGATGCAACACTTACAAAAAACACCAGGGGGAGGGGCACATCCCTCTCACCAAAACCCCTTCCCCCTTCTCTGCCAAACTTCGCTCTCACAATTCCGGCACACTAGAGCCACCTCTCGCCACTTCTCTATCATTACAGGAAGCACGCAGCGATCAGTCCTACTCCACCGCCCCCGTCCTAGTACATCGGTACTTTCCAATATTGAATCGTTTTTGTACCCGGAGTCCTATTGTCCAATGGTCCCCACCCGGTTACACTCTCTCTTCATCGAGGAGGCTCGCTTTGACCGGTTCCGAACGCCGCACCACCCAGCGCTTTTCCATGCGGCTGCCGCTCACCGTCCGTTGGACCACCGGGGCGGCGGTCGGCGAGACCAGCACCGAGTCCCGCGACGTCAGCTCCCGCGGTGTCTACTTTTTCCTTCAAAAAGACGTGAAGGAAGGCTCGCCTGTTGAAATTCTTCTGACTCTTCCCAACGAGATCACTCTGGCCGGCCCCGTACGCGTTCGCTGCCTCGGCCGCGTTCAGCGCACCGAGTCCCGCGACGAAGGCGCCGTCGGCGTCGTCGCCGCCATTGAGCGCTACGAGTTTCTCCGCGGCGACGAAGATAAATAGTATTTCTGTCGGGTAGCAATCCCCGCTGCCCGTCATCGGCCGCCCAAAACTTTGCGGCGGCAAGAAAAAATCCGCAGACTGTACTTCCTGGTCCTCGCATCCCTTCGGAAAAGTATCGCGGGCTAGCCTTTTGATGCTTTCGCGCCTGCGGAACAAAAGGTTTTCTGCACGAGTTTCTTGCTCGCACACTGCGGAGGCGGGCAGGATCAGCCGGGGTGCCTTGGCCCCTCAGCGAACGCGCCCCGGCCCAGTTTTTTGACGACCTGACAAGGGTCCACTGAGAAAAACACCGGTCCAATAAGAATCATCGAAGGCTCCTTCCCAGTTTCTTAGTCCTCCAAACAAAGAATACCGGGTTCGAACAGAGCCTTCGCTCTTATCCAATCAAGGTTCGCCTTTTGAACCTGCGTCTTGCGGTTGCCCCCTCTTTCACGCTTCCACGCCGATTCGCCGCGACCGCCCTTCTCCTCGCCCGCCCGCCTTTCCTGAAGCGTCTTGAAGCGCCATGTTTCTGGAGAGGAACGGTCAGGTCGACCCGCCCGCGTGAAGTGATAAGCTCGAGCTAGTGGCCCTTCCGGCAAACTGGGAACCGCGAGAAACGACTCTCCGCCTCAATTCCGTGGCGGACAAGGTGTTGTTTTGGGGTATTTCAGGCGCGACCGTCAGCGCCGGTCTGGCCCTGTGGAGTACCAAGGTCCTTTGGCCCACTTCTTTAGAGCTAAGTGGGCTTGGAGATTTCCTCGCGCGCAGCGCCCCGTACATTCTTTGCCTGGTCCTGCTGCGCTTTCCCAATGTTCGAGCACGCGCTTTTGGCGCGGGGCTGGCGGGTCTGACATCCGCGCTTCGCGCCGTTCAGGTGGCCTATTGGTCTGTGTTTCTTTTCATGATAGATATTTTTGTGGGGGGCCTTTACTCTCCGGCAATCCTCGGGTTGAGCTTTCTCGTCCTGTTTTCCCTTGCGAGCAATCTACTGGTGTTCGGTGTCGCGGTGTATCAGTGTCGCTTTCACTCGGGGACGTCTCGGTTTTTCGGATTAGGTGTGATGCTCGCGGTAATGTGCATACCCCTCAGTTGCCATGGGCCAAAATTCCCGCCATGACAAGCAGACAGTTACTTAATGGAGCGCCCTGAGTCAAGATACGCGCAGCGAGCTAGACCGAGCCGACTGCTTTACCTTTGAGGAATTTGGTGTCGGCAGCGAGGCCGAAGGCTTCCAGAACGCTGCCTTGCACTTGCTTCGTGAGGGCGTTGATCTCCTCGACACCGAAGTTCTGGGGGCTGACGAAATACCTTAGCTGCTTCTCCCCCGCAGGAGTCTCGATAATCCGCAGGACGGCGTCCGCGACTTCCTGAGCATTGCCGGCGGTGGAAGAGAGTGCCCCGCTGATCTTCGCAGGGAACTCCTTGGCAGCGCCATACGTATCCGTGCGGGCTTGGTCGGCAGCCGTCACAGTATTGCCGAAAACAGAAGTCTCATATTGGCCGGGTTCGACAATCACGGATTCAATTCCTTGCGCGGCAAGTTCGTAGCTGTACGCCTCGGCTAGCGCCTCGAGTGCAAATTTGCTGGCGCAATAGAAACCCACGGAAGGAAGAACCACGCGGCCGGCGCCGCTGCTGACATGGATGAGCACGCCGCTGCGTTGGCGCCGCATGTGCGGAAGCACGGCGCGATTTACGCGCACCGGGCCAATAAAATTCGTGTCCATCAGGCGCTGCGCTTGTTCGGTGGTGACGGCTTCCTCCAGTCCCGAGAGGTAGTAGCCGGCATTGTTGATGGCCACGTCGATGCGGCCTGCTTTGGCGATGGCGGCATTCACAGCCCGCTCGACCGAGGCGTCATCGGTCACGTCCAGCTCAAGGACGTGAATGGGCAGCGCATCCTTTTCCGCAAGCGCACGGATTTCGGAGGCATTCTTGGCATTGCGGCCTCCGGGGTCACGCATCGTCGCGAAAACGGTGTGCCCGTTACGAGCCAGAGTTACGGCGAACAGCCTGCCGAAGCCGGTGCTGGAACCGGTGATGAGAACCACTTGTCTGGAATTCATGATTATCCCTCCTTGTGACCCTACCGCGAACCAGTATGATGCCGGAAGTACAGCGGTTGGTTATAAAAGCTGCATTGGGTGGAGCACCGACTGCTCCGTCCTACCGCGGAGCGCCCAGAGTCAAGATACGCAGGGCGAGCGCTCCCGCAGCAACTGCCAGCATAAACGCGGCGGGTCCAATGCCTTTGACATCGCCAACGCGCAGATGGGACACGGTCGCGCCCACAAAATAGAGGACAAGGCCGATGCTCCCCGCCACTCCCATGGATGGCCACCAGATACCGAGAACCAGGCCCAATGCGCCGGCAAGCTCACATGCCGCCAGAAGCGAAAAGTACTTCAACGGCACGCCTACGACTTCGTGGATTACATGCATTATCTTCGGATCGCGGCGTATCTTCCCGACTCCGGAAAACGCCACCATCGCCGCGAACACAACCGTAATGACCAGATAGGCAAGATTCACGGGAAGCCCCTTCAACGCGCAAATCATACGGCAGAATGCTCCACGAAAACAGCGCCTTTCGGGCGTCCGGATGACCATTGGGATCGCATTATGCTGCGTTCTTACTTTTCAACCTTCAACTGTCGACTGGCAACCTCTCTGGGGTCTTTCTCACGCCCCGTTACCTCTGCGCCGCCTGTACTTCCGGGCAGGCGATTTCCACAGCGCATCTGAGAGAGGATGGAGCCAGCCCAGCAGCAGCGCGGTTCGAACGCGGGATTTGGGAATCCGGCGGCATACGGATTCGAACGCTGAATCTGCGGATGGGGGCTGAGGGATGCGCGACAAAGCGCTAAGAGAATCGGGGGAACGAGTTCGCATGGCTCCGGACAGGGCAGCAATCAAAGAAATCGAAGAACTGAAAACTGAAATTGCCATGGCAGGCACAGCCGCGCCCGATCAACCCCGGCCCGACGATTCGAACGGGGAAGAATCTACCGGAATCTCGCTGATCGACCTTGCCGAAATTTTGGATCAACACAAACAGTGGGTGGAATCGGGCGGGGAATCCGGCGTCAAGGCAGACCTCACGGGCATCAATCTGGCCAAAGCAGACCTCACCGGCGTCAATTTGCAAGGCGCCCATTTGCATCGAGTCAATCTTGCGGGCGCGGATCTTTCCATGGCCAATTTGCGCGGAGCCAGCCTGGTTCGTTCGAATCTGGAAAGTGTCAATTTGCTGGGCACGGAATTGCGCGGCGCCAATTTGATGGGAGCAAATTTATATGGCGCGGAAGGATTGTGGTTCGGGCGCCTGGGCGGAACGAATCTTTTCGATGCCGTGCTGCCCGAATCCATTTCCGCGGTCGACAGTTCAAAAGCCATTGGCGACGCCACAAAAGTGGCGCGCTGGTTTTACTTTCTCACTTTGGGCGCAAGCTTGATCTGCTGCCTGCTGATTGGTTTCACCACCGACGTGCGCTTGCTGGTCAATTCCTCGGCGCTGCCCATCCCACGCCTTGGCAATCTACTTCCCATGACCGGACTGTACCTCGGTGGCCCGCTGGTTCTTCTGGCGCTGTCGCTGCGATTTCATTTCTTGTTGTTGCGCTTGTGGGGAAGCATGGCCGCGCTTCCCGCTGTTTTTCCGGACGGGCAGACGCTCGAGAAAGACGGCCCGTGGTATCTCATGGGCCTGGTGCGGCGGCATTTCCGGTGGCAGGGTGAATCCCGTTCCGCGATGACGGCGTTCGAAACAGCACTCTCTACGGTTCTGGCATACTGGATTGTTCCCGTAACGCTGTTCTTCTTCTGGCTCCGCTATCTCACGCGTCAGGATTTCCGGGGCACGCTGCTCCATGTGTTTTTGATGACGGTGGCCGTGGCCACCGCCACCTGCGTCCCGTTTGTAGTTTCACGCGTGCTACGCCCGGGTGACATCCGCATACCCAAATCGAAAAACGTTCTCCGCATGATTCTGGGCACCACGCGAGCCGCGCTCGCTACCGGTGTCATCCTTTTTGTAATTTCACTTGGCGTGAACCGCGGTTTGCCTTCCGACCGCACGGCCGCCGCCGATGAATCGCCAGCCGATCCACGCCGCTGGGCGGCCATGGTCTTCCAGTCTGTCGGCTATCGGCCGTATGCGGATTTGACCGAAGCCACGCTTTCGACTCCCCCACCTCGCGGGGAGGAATGGACCGACGAAACCGTGCAGCAAATCTCCGGCGCGCATCTGAACCTGATGAATCTGCGTTACGCGCGCGGCTACCGCGCGTTTTTGATCAATGCGAAATTGTGGCGCGCCAATCTGGAAGGCGCTTATCTTTCCGAAGCGGACCTGCGTGGTTCGAATCTCCGCGAAGCCCTTTTGCGCAATGCGGTTTTCGACCGCGCTCAGCTGGCGCACGCCGTTTTGGTTTCTGCCAATGCGACTGGCACGAATTTTTCCGCCGCCGATTTGCGTTTTTCCGATCTTTCCTACGGCAATTTTGAAAATGCCGTTCTTTCGAACGCCAAAATTTCCGGCGCTTCGCTCTACGCCGTAAATTTGCGCAACGCCCAGCTCCTTCGAACGGATCTTTCCCGCACCGACATGCGAGATACCCGGCTCGAACACGCTGTTCTGTCGTTTGCAAACTTGGAGCAGACGGATTTGTCTTCAGCCCGGCTGGGGGAAGCGAATCTGACCGGCGCGATTCTCAAAGGAACCATTTTGCTCGACGCGGATTTGAAGAAAGCTGATTTGCGCGGAGCGTCTCTGACTGGCGGCGCGATTCTTCGAGGGGCGGAAATGGACGGGGCGAACCTGGCCGGCGCCGATTTGCGCGGCGCTTCCGGAATCACCGCGCAGCAAGTCTGTTCCGCGCTGCACGGCCGCTCCGCCTTGATGGACCCCGATCTTGCGGCCGAAGTCCAGCTGCGCTGCGCTTCTGCTCAGTAGCAAGGAATTAAAATCACTCGACGCGCGCGAGTTCTAATGAAGGCCCGCGGCGGCCACAAATGCTGTTTGTTGTTCGTTCGGCTCAGCCGTCAGGGGTTGTACCTTATTCACGGCGGGTGCTGTCGCGATGGGAAAAGCCACAGAGAGCGCCACGCCTGTCAACACTGTACCAGCGACGATATTCCCGAGGGTGACGGGAAGCAGATTCCAGAACAGCAGCTGGCCTACGGAGATTGGCGCGCCAAGCATCATAGCCGAAGGAATCAGGTACATGTTTACAACGGAGTGCTCGAAGCCGAGCGCAAAGAAGGTCATGATCGGTAACCACATCGCTGCGATTTTTCCGACGGTCGACCTAGAGACCAACGCCAGCATGGCGCCGATCGTTACCATCCAATTGCACAGAACGGCCTTCACGAGCGCGGTGGCCCAGCCACTCGGGCCGAGCGCCATGTAGGCCAAAGTTTTCTTCTGCGCGGCTTGCCTGAGGAGATCCGCAACAGCGCCGCCGTTGCCCGTTCGCCAATTGGTGATCGCCAGATAAAAAAGCGCAGCGTAGAGCAGACTGCCGATCAAGTTGCCGAGATACACCCAGCCCCAATTGCGAAGCAGCTTAGTGAAACGTACCGTCCCGGCCAGGACGCCCATCGGTAGCAAAGCAAAATTGCCGGTGACTAATTCCAGTCCGAGCAACACCAGCATCACAAACCCAACCGGAAAAAGAATCGCGCCCACGATGGGGGGCAGACCTTGTGACGACACGATGAAGACGAGCGACGTTGCGTAACCAAGAAACGCTCCCGCAAGGATTCCGCGAATGAGCATGTCCCGGGCTGACAGTTCTGACTTTCTCTTCGCCAACTGCACCGCCTCTTGCAACATTTCTATGGGGCTCACATAGTCAGTCATCGTTCGTCCTCCAAAGCGCGAACTTTCTCCGCCCCTCTACCGACAAACACAACCATCGTCCTTTACGCGTTTCCATGAAGCGTGCTTTCGCCGCTGGTTGATCCGGGCGGGCCTAATATCGGGGACAACGCTCGCGCGTGCCGCCAGGACGCCAATCCCGCAGTTGCTGCAGCGGTGAACATGGCATCACTCAAGGCCGCGTGTTCCCTTGCTTCGACGTCGAAGCGGTACGACTGGATGACATTAGCCACGACTTCCGGCAACGATTCATCGCACGGGACGGTTTCAAGAATCTCCTGGCCTGCAACGGCGTGAGGGCCGATCCGACCGCCAGCGTAGATCGCGACGGCATCCACAATTTTTCCGTCAATCTTCGTCTTGAACCCGCGAAGGCCAATGTCGGCGGCCTGATGGTTGCCGCAGCCGGCGGGACAGCCAGACCAGTGAATCGTGAAAGGATTCACGCCGGCAGGGACTTTGTTGTCGAGCGCCTGGGAAAGAGCGATCGCACGGCTCTTGGTTTCAATGAGAGCGAGATTGCAATAATCCGTGCCCACGCAGGCGACCAATCCGCGTACGAAGGGAGAAGGGCGAGGTGAAAACTGTTTGAGCAGAGGTTCTTCCAGAAGCTCGGCGACGCGATGCGCGGGAACATTCGGGATGATGGCATCTTGCGCCGTGGTCAAACGAATTTCCCCATTGCCATATACGTCGGACAAACGCGCAAGCTCGTCGAGCTCATCGGGGATGACTCTGCCGGTGGGAATACAGAGTCCGACAGCCGAAAGTCCCGCCTGCTTTTGCGAACTCACACCCAGATGATCGGCGTGAGCAGAACCGCGCATATCTCTGCCCTGAAAAGCGAGCTCATACCCGAGGCGAAGAACAAGTTCAGCACGCAACTTGCGAATGCCCCATTCCTCGATCAGGAAAGCAAACCGGCACTTGGAGCGCGCTTCGCGCGGGCCATAATCGCGGTAAATCCTGATCAATTCGACGACGACCGCGGCCGCCTGGAAGATTTCAACAAAGACATTCAGCGGCGAAGCAATGGTGAATCCTCCGGAGCCCATCTTTCCACCGACTAGCACGTTGAAACCGAGCCGCCCAGCCTTTTTCGCGGGCACCAGCGCGATATCCTGTGACTCGCTGTGCGTGCAATTGTCCATGCAACCCGTTACCGTGATGTTGAATTTGCGCGGCAGATTGGTGAACTCCGGATTGCCCTGGCTGCCAACGATGAGGCGATCCAATTCCTGGACGACCGGTGAGGCGTCAAACAACTCGTGCGGCGTCATGCCGGCCAGGGCACAGCCGTTGATGTTGCGAACGTTGTCGATGCCGGTCTGGAGAGTGCGCAGATCCACGCCTCGCAGCTTTTCCCAGATTTCCGGGACGGTATCGAGAGTGAAACCGCGCAGCTCAATCTGCTGGCGGGTGGTGATGTCCAAAACGCTGTTGCCGAGCCGCCGCGAGAGCTCGGCGAGGGTGCGCAGTTGGTCGCTTCTGACGAAGCCGTTGGGCATGCGAATGCGCATCATGAATTTGCCCGGTGTAGGTTTTCGGAAGAATACGCCGACCCACTTCAGCAATTCTTTTTCTGCAGGAGTGAGGGCCTCGGCGCCTCGCTCAACGATCTGCGGCAGGTAATCCAGAATGCGCAGGCCGTCTCCGTTCATCGAAGCTTTGTAGCCTTCGACGGCATTTGTCCCAACGGGAATTTGCAAAGGGGTCGGTGCCGTGAAGCCACTCGCAATAACCATGCGAGATGGTGCCATTTGCCGGCGGGCGGGAACCAACTCAAAATTTGACTCGCTTCTATCAAAAATCTGAGGCCATTTCGCGCAGTCTTACGAACCTGGTTCAATTCGAACGGGAGATGCGGCGGCGGTGTCTGGATAAGTGAAGGCGCGAATGCGCGCTTCAAGGAGAATCGCCACCATGAAAAAGACTGGAATTGCCTTCGCGGTGCTTTTGGTCGTTCTGATGAGTTGCAGCGCCGTGCAGGCGCAGAAGCTTGTACCCAAACCCGCGCCGGTGACAATACCTGACCTGACGAAGCTGAATATCGACAGAATACTGCAACAACTCCAGGCCACACCCGTTCAAGCGAGCACGGAAGAAACTTCGCCTTTGCAGGTGGTGGCTGAGTTTCTGCAACTGCGGCCCGGGCAGGTCAGCGAGTTGGGGCAATTGCTGCAAGGACGCCAGACAACGCTTGTTCCGCTGTTTCAGACGGCGCAAGCCCTGATCCAGCAGCTGGGGACTCTACTGAACTCCGGCGGGAACCCGGCGCAAGTGGGGGTGCTGGTGATCCAGATTCATGCCTTGCAGCAGCAGATGGGGCAGGTGCAACAGAGTTTTCTTACACAATTCGTCTCTATCCTTGATCCCGAGCAGGTGCAAAAACTTCAAGCGGTGCAGATTGCCGCGCAGCTGCAGCCGATTCTTCCGGCATTCCAACCTATCTTTCTCTTCTGATTGGGAAGGGCAGTACTCGGCGGGCAGTGGGCGGCAGTGCCGCCCACTGCGGCCGCGCAACCTTTCGAATCTTTCGAATGGCTTCTGCGCTCGGTGGCCGGACGTGATATTTTTCTGAACGAGCAGCTGGAGCGCGGTGTCTATACGTAAAGGGGCAGAAGAGGCGTGACAGGCGCGTGCGTGAGTGAGTTGATTGCCAGAGCCGAAGCGCAGGATTCCGGTGCGGGATTTGGCGAGCGCATCGCAGAGAATCAGCGGCGCGTTTTTCAGATTGCCTACAGCATTCTGGGCAATTCTGCCGACGCGGAAGACGCCGCCCAGGAAGCGTTTTTGCGCGCGTATCAGAAGTTTGCCTCGCTCCGCGAGGCGGATAAATTCCGGGCGTGGGTGAACCGCATCGTGTTCCGGCTGGCATTGAATCGCCGGAGGGGCTATCGGCGGCGAGTGGCGCGAGACACGGCCTGGCAAATTGAGGTGACACCGGAGATGGTTGACGGAGCAGAGGTCGCCGAGCAACGTGTGATGCTGGACCGGCTACGCAAAGAAATAGAGCAACTGCCGGCAAAATTCCGCAGTGTCTTGCAGCTCTCGCTTGTGGATGAGATGGAAGCAGCTGACGTTGGCGCGGTGCTGGGGATTCCCGCAGGGACGGTGAGGTCGCGGTTGCACACGGCGCGAAAACTTTTGTTGGAAGTGATGAAATGAAGAACGCCTGCGAAAAATGGAAAGATCCGTTGCTGGAGGCGGCCCTGACGGGATCTGCGACAAAGGATCTCGCAGAGCACCTGCAAAGCTGCGCGAGTTGTGCCGGTGAGCTGGACGAGGTTCGGGCGCGCCGGGCGCGACTGGATGGGCTGTTGCCGCTCGTGGCCCAAGGAGCGGAGCCTTCGGCAGATTTCCGAGCGCGCGTGCTTGCAGCGGCGGAGAGCGCCAGTGAAGGAAAGCGCGCGAGGCCGTGGCGAGTGTGGACACTGGCGGGGGCCACCACGGTAGTTGTTGTAGCGCTAATGGTGGGAGTCCCGTTGCTGAGAAAAAATGGGCCTGCGGTTCCGGAGGATGAACTTACCGCCGCGCAGAAACTGGCGGAGTGGCGGGCGCCCAGCGACGGCCTGCTGAAAACTCCGGGACAAGAGATTTTGATGACTACACCAAAGCTTGGCAATTCGTATCTGAATGTTCCCGTAAAGACGGATAAGGAGGAATGAGATGAGAACGCGAGTTCTCTGCATCTGCGCGGCATTTCTGTTCGCGGCGGGAGCAGCCCGTGCACAACAGCCCGATCAGGATCCCATCGGGCAAAGTTTTTTTGCCCCAGAGCTGGTGATCCAGCACCAGGAAGCCATCGGGCTGAGCGCTGAACAAAAAGAATATTTCAAGACAGAAATCCGACAGGCGCAGCTGAAGTTCACAGAATTGCAATGGAAGCTGCAGGATGAAATGGAAAAACTGGTGGGCCTGGTCAAGCAACCGCGCGTGGACGAGCAGCAGGTGCTCGCACAATTGGAAAAGCTGCTGGCTGCGGAACGAGACGTCAAAAAAGAGCAGATCACGCTGCTTGTGCGCATCAAAAATAAATTGACGCCCGAGCAGCAGGGGAAACTGTCCGAGCTGCGAAGCAAGCCCGCAAATAAGTAGTGGTGACAACCTCAATCTAAGTCCGCAAGAAAAGTGCCACATCGAGGCTTGCGAGGATGATTCCCGCCAAGCGCTGATTATGTTCTCCAAATTAGAGTTTTGTGCGGATAAAAAGGCATAATATGTGCCAGTGAAGCAGTGTTGTTGTGTGAGAGGCTACTCGTGGGGAACTTCCTGAAAGAACGGCTGACGACGCCGCTGATCCGCGAGAATGGGAAGCATCGCCCCGCGACCTGGGATGAGGCGCTGGACCGCGTTGCCGCGGGATTTCGCGAGCGGATCGAAAAACACGGCCCGCGCACGTTCGGGATGTTCAGCTGCTCGAAAACCACCAACGAGCTGAATTACGTCGCGCAAAAATTCGTGCGCACGGTGATCGGTTGCAACAACATCGACAGTTGCAACCGGACTTGACACGCGCCCAGCGTCGCCGGTCTGGCGGCGGTTTTCGGAGCGGGAGGCGGGACGAGTTCGTACCGCGAAATCGAAGAAACCGACGTGATTCTGCTCTGGGGATCGAACGCGCGGGATACGCACCCGATCTTTTTCCATCACGTGCTGAAGGGCATTCGGAACGGCGCGAATATGCACGTCATCGATCCGCGGCGCACCAGTTCGGCGCAATGGGCCGACGTCTGGCTGGGGCTTGACGTGGGCAGCGATATCTCGCTGGCCAACGCGATGGGCCGCGAAATTATTGCCGCGGGACTTGCGAATGAAAAGTTCATCCAGCACGCCACCAGCGGTTTTGACGCTTACCGGGCGTGCGTGGAGAAATACACGCTCGAACGCGCCGAGCGCGAGACCGGAGTGCCCGCGGAGGTGATTCGCCAGACCGCGCACGCCTATGCGAAGGCCAAGCGCGCGCAGATTTGCTGGACACTCGGCATCACGGAACATCACAACGCGGTGGACAATGTCGTCGCGCTGATCAACCTGGCGCTGCTCACCGGGCACGTCGGGCGCTACGGCAGCGGCGTCAATCCGCTGCGCGGGCAGAACAATGTCCAGGGCGGGGGCGACATGGGCGCGATTCCCGATCGCTTGACCGGTTTCCAGCATGTCGAAAACGCGGAATTGCGCGCGAAGTTTGAACGCGTTTACGGCTTAAAGATTGATCCGAAGCGTGGCTGGCACTTGAGTGCGATGTTTGACGCCATGGAGCGCGGCGAGCTCACCACCCTTTATGTGTTGGGGGAAAATCCGGTGGATTCGGAAGCCGACCGGCATCGCGCCGTGAAACTCCTTGGCGGGCTGAAATTCATGGTTGTGCAGGATCTTTTTTACACGAAGACGGCGGAAATGGCCGACGTAATTCTACCGGGCTCCGCCGGATGGTGCGAAACCGAGGGTACGGTCACTAGCAGCGAGCGGCGCGTGCAGCGTGTGCGTGCCGCAGTGCCTTTGCCGGAAGGCGTGCTCGACGACATGGAGATTATTTTTCAGCTCGCGCGCAGGTTCGGCCATGACTGGGGCAAGCCGCATGCCGAGACCATCTGGAACGAATTGCGCCGGTTGAGTCCCATGCACGCGGGCATGAGCTACCAGCGCCTCGAAGGGCTTGGCGGCATTCAATGGCCGTGCTACGACGAAACGCATCCGGGTGAAATGTATTTGCACAGCCGGCTGTGGCAGGAGCCGCTGATCGGTCCGCGCGCGCCGTTTCACGCCGTGGAATTCGACCCGCCCGTGGACGAACTGAACGAACAATTCCCCATACGTCTTACCACCGGCCGGCATCTGGATTCCTTCAACACCGGGGCGCAAAGCGAACGATTTTCTTCGCCGTTGCGCCGCGTGGCCACCATCGATCTCTCGCCGGAAGACGGAGAGCGCTATCGCGTCAGCGAGGGGGAAAAAGTGCGCGTCAGTTCGCGCCGCGGGTCAGTGGTCGCGCCGGTTCGCTTCGACCCGGGGCTTCGGCCCGGCCTCGCGTTTCTCTCCGTACATTTTCACGAACAGGTCGCGACCAACGATCTCACCATTGACGCCGTGGATCCAAAGTCCGGAACTTCCGAATTCAAGGCCACCGCGATTCGCATCGAGAAATGCCGGGAGAACTGAGTGGACCTGCACCTGACGGCCGCGAAGCCTAATCCTGAAGAGCAAGCCGCCGTGGATGCGCTGCTGGGAAACGCGGAGTCCGGATGGGATGGCGGCGCGCGTCAAATCGAGCGCGATGGCCGCGCGTCGTTTGGCGCGCAAGCGGCGCATTCGAAACGCCACCTGTTGTTGCCCGTGCTGCATGCCATTCAAGCACGCATAGGGTGGATTAGTCCCGGCGCGCTGAATTATGCCTCGCTGCGCTTGGATGTTCCGCCCGCCGAGACTCACGGTGTCGCTTCCTTCTATGGAATGTTTTCGCTGGCGCCGCGCCCTCCGGTGACGGCGCATGTGTGCGATGACATTGCGTGCATGACGCGAGGCGCGGACGCACTTTGCACTGAACTTGAAAAAAAACTCGGGCCTGCGGGATCGCCGTGTGCGGATGGAAAGGTGACATGGCAGCGCAGCGCCTGCCTCGGACTTTGCGAGCGCGCGCCCGCAACGCTGGTTTCCGCGGCAGGAAAAAATCCGCAGGAACGCGTCATCGCTCCCGCGACGGCGGAAAGCATTTTCTCTATTGTGCAAGATGCTTGCCGCGGCAAACTTCCTGCTCACCCTGATGAATTGAATGTAAAGCTCTCCGTTCCGCAAGCGGGCCAGCCGCAGTTGCGCCTCTTGCGCCGCGTGGGTCACGTTAATTCGGGAAGTCTCGAAGACTATCGTCAGGCCGGCGGATACGAAGCGTTGCGCCGTGCGTTCGAATGGGGCGCCGAGCGCGTCCTCCGCGAAGTCATCGATTCGAAACTGCTCGGACGCGGCGGCGCGGCCTTTCCCACCGGGAAAAAATGGGAAGCGCTCCATCTGCAGCGCCATTTGAATCGGCCGCATTATCTCGTTTGCAACGCCGACGAATCCGAGCCTGGCACTTTCAAGGATCGCATCCTGATGGAGGGCGACCCGTTTGCGATTCTTGAAGGCATGACTATCGCGGCGCTGGCCGTCGGCGCAGAGAAGGGCTATATCTATGTGCGCGGAGAATATCCGCTGGCGGCGGAAAGATTGAATCACGCGATCCACGCGGCGCGGGCAGGAAAACTTTTGGGCGAAAATATTCTTGGCCGCGGCTTGCGCTTCGAAATTGAAATCCGACGCGGCGCGGGCGCTTATATCTGCGGGGAAGAGACGGCGCTCTTCAATTCCATCGAAGGCTACCGCGGGGAGCCGCGCAACAAGCCACCGTTTCCGACGCAGAGCGGATTGTTCCGTCAGCCGACCGTCGTGAATAACGTCGAGACGCTGGCGAATATTCCGGAGATTATTTTGAGCGGTGGTGTAGCGTACGCGAAAGTCGGCACGCCAAATTCCTCCGGGTACCGCTTGTTTTGCGTCTCTGGCCACGTGGTGCGACCCGGAGTGTACGAAGTTCCGTTTGGGCCGACGCTGAGAAATATAATCGAGCTGGCCGGCGGCGTTGGTGGAACTCGACGGCTGCAAGCAGTCCTGCTTGGCGGTGCAGCAGGGAGTTTCGTTTCGCCAAAGGAACTGGACACCCCGCTGACATTCGAAGGCACGCGCACTATTGGCGCGACGCTAGGCTCGGGCGTGATCATGTTGTTTGACGATTCGGTGGACCTGAAGAAAATCCTTCTACGCATCGCGGCGTTTTTCCGCAGCGAAACGTGTGGACAGTGCGTGCCCTGCCGCGTCGGCACGGTTCGCCAGGAAGAGGCGCTGCAGCGGCTTGTCGCGCGCCAACCCCTCAGCACCCTCGAACAAGAAAGCGGAATGCTGAAAGAGATGGCGCAAGCAATGCGTGACGCTTCGATTTGCGGGCTGGGGCAAACGGCGTCGGGCGCGATTCTCTCGGCGATGGACCGCTGGAGCCTCTTTTCATGAGCGCCCCAATGCGGAGCACGTTCTCATGAACGAACAGATGCAAGCACCCGCTTTGCTGACGCCCTTGCCGCGCGCACCGGTGCCGGAGATTCCCGCAGCCCCGACGCGCCGCAGAATTGAAATTACGGTGGATGGGAAGCCGGTAAACGTCACTGAAGGCGCGACGATTCTGGACGCGGCGCGCAAGCTCGGCATTGAAACGCCTACGCTGTGTTTTCTCGAGACGCTCACGCCTGTCAATGTGTGCCGCGTGTGTGTTGTGGAGCTGGAAGGGTCGCGCACCCTCGTTCCGGCGTGTTCGCGTAAAGCCGAGCCTGGCATGGTCATCCGCACGAATTCGGAGCGCGTGCGCTTGAGCCGCAAGGTTGTGCTCGAATTCCTGGCGTCGTCCGTGGACGTTTCAACCGCGCCGTCCATGCAGGAGTATATGAAGCGGTACGGCGCACGGCCGGAGCGCTTCGGCCCGCGGGCGGAGACGGTGAAGCAGCCGCCGAAGATCGACAACGAACTGTACATGCGGGACTATTCGAAGTGCATCCTTTGCTACAAGTGCGTGGAAGCTTGCGGCGTGGATGCGCAGAACACGTTTGCCATCGGCGTTGCGGGGCGCGGATTTTCCGCACACATTGCCACGGAGTTTGAGATTCCGCTGCCGGAATCGGCGTGCGTTTATTGCGGGAATTGCATCGGAGTGTGCCCCACCAGCGCGCTGATGTTCAAGAGCGAATACGATATGCGGGCCGCCGGCACCTGGAACGAATCCGCGCAGACGCGCACCGAAACGATCTGTCCGTATTGCGGCGTGGGCTGCGAACTGACGGTTCACGCGCAAGAGGGCCAAATTGTTAAGGTCTCCTCGCCGCTCGACCACACTGTCACGCAGGGCAACCTGTGCATCAAGGGCCGCTTCGGGTGGCAATTCACCCAGCCCCAGGAAGGACCCTCCGCCCCCGGATAAATAGGCGCGAGGGAATGTCAAATGCCGTCGCGTATCCACCTTTTTTTCAACCACTTACAGAAGCGAAGTGTGGTTAAAGTCCAATTTGTTCATGGATTAGGAATCTTCCTTGAACGACACGCGGCGGGCCCTGTTGCAAAGTTTGACGTTTGACGGACGTTGAGAGACAGGTTATAGCGAGGCGACGCCTCCATCCTTAGCATTTTGTAAGGATTAGGAATTTTTTCTTAAAAGCCTCCCTTACGGGAATAAATTCAGACACTAGGAAGTAGAGCGAAGTAAGGGAGTTTCTTTGGAGTAGTGCGTTTATTCAAGCAAGCGGCCTGGCATAGCCGAAATTGCTGGTTTTCCGTGTTCTGGCGCCCTGGCTGGAGGTCGGTACCAGGGGTCGAGGCCGGTAATTCCACGGAACCAGCGAGTCTAAGTACTGGTGCAGCCTTAGCTGGAAGAGAGAAGAGCGTGAGCGCCGGTACATTTTCAGGAAATAAGGTATTGACGCGGCCGCAAGGCTTGACATATACCAACGCTATCATTCCTCTACCGGCGGTTAGACGGAGCCTGCTGCCGGGATGACGTCGCGAGTGGTCGAGTGGGCGGTGTCTGGGGGAAGTGGTGAGTCGTACAGTAAGTGTTAAAGCATACCTGCGACCGCAGGCGGTGCATTTCCGCTTGAACGCTTCTGCGTTTCTCCGTCTCCACGCGCCGCAATTCCGCAAACATAGAAAAAAGGAGTCGCGACGTGAAAATGAGAGGCGTATCTATTTTTATTGCCGGGCTATTTTTGCTTTGCTGTGCTTTCTCGCCAAGTAGTTACTCGCAGAACGTCACCACAGGAACGGTGATCGGGACAGTAACGGATCCCAGCGGGGCAGCGGTTCCGGATGGGGTGGTCGTACTGCGCAATAAAGCCACCAACAGCCAAGTGACACAGAAAACCAACTCGGCCGGCCAATATACGTTTGTCAATGTGGCGCCGGGCGAGTATCAGATTACGGTGAAGAAAGAAAACTTCCGAACGGCGGACGTGGCGTCCTTAACGGTCGATGTGGCGAAGAGTTATAACGTGGACGTGAGGCTGGAAGTGGGTGCGTCGACGGAATCAGTGACGGTGACAACCGAGGCGCGCGTCGAGTTACAAACCACGGACGCGGAACTCGGCACTGTCGTGGGTGGCACGACGCTCGTGCGGTTGCCCACTTTGCAACGCGATGCTGCCGAATTGTTGACCCTCCAGCCGGGAACAACGCCTTATGACACGCAGGCGAACGGAGGATTTGGGAATCAGGGTGGCACAGTGGCGGGCGCCCGCAGCGATCAGAACACAATCGTTATGGATGGAATCGACATCACCGACAACACCGTCGGCGGCGGAGCGAACGCGCAGAACTTTATTCCCACTGGCGTGGAGAGTCTGGATGAGTTCAAAGTGGGGGTCACGAATTCTAACGCGACGTTCAGCCGGGCTTCCGGCGGGCAGATCACGCTGATCAGCAAAGGCGGCAGCAATACCTTCCATGGAGATGGGTATTGGTTCCACCAGAGTGACGGGCTGAATGCCAACTCCTGGGATTTGAATCACACTGCCAACGCGGGACAAACATTCACCAGAAAAACACCCTTCAAGGATAACCGTGAGGGCGTCAGCGTCGGCGGTCCCATCTTCAAGAACAAGACATTCTTCTTCAGCAACTATGAAAAGCGGCGGTTTCCTGCCGGGCAGACGGTCACGCACATCGTACCGACAGACAGCTTGCGGAGCGGCATTCTGGAGTTCAAAGATGCCAGCGGAGTTCTGCGCCAATATAACCTAGCGACGGCCATGAATTGCGGCCCCAATGGAAATCTAGCTTGCGATCCGCGAGGCGTCGGCATCAGCCCCACCCTCCAGGCGTTGTACAAACTCAATCCTGAAGGCAATGACCCGACAGTCTCGGGAGCAGACGGAAACAATACAGACGGTTTGCGCACGTCAGTGACCACTCCGATCAAGCAGGATTACGTCACCTTCCGCCTGGACCACAACTTCAGCGACAAGTTGCACTTCTTCGGCCGGTATATCTATTCGAGGAATTTGCAAGTTACGCCAAACCAGATCTCAGCGCTTACGGGCAAGCCAGCCATTGCCGATACCGGGAACGATACACGCGGCGACGGGGCTATTGGCAGCCTCGCCTACACTTTCAATTCGACTACGACCAACGTGCTCCGTTACGGATGGATTCGCAGCCGCATCTTCTTGCCCGGGCTCTCGCCCAGTTCCTCGGCAGCACTTCTCAATCTTCCGGGGACTGATTCCTCTGCGGGCCCAGTGGCCCTCGCTCCAGGCCTCGGAACGGTCGGATTGCTCGATGTGCCTATCGACGTGGACACACAGCGTGCACGCACGCAGGGCAACTTTCAACGTACTAAGCAGTTGGGCGACGATATCTCGAAGCTCAAGGGAAAACACAACATCTCGGCCGGTGGAAGTATTCGCTGGCTCCCGATCACCGCGCAGCGCAATGACAAGGTGGTAGGCTCGCTAGCATCACTGGTCGCCTTAATGGATGCGGACGGAAACGGCGGCGCTTCGACGATACCATCCGTCAATCGGCCCCCGACTTGCTCTGCGACGGTTACTACATTTTGCCTGAGTGGCGCTGACGTGCAAAAGTGGGACCGCCTCTACGCCGCAACACTTGGGATCGTTGACAACGTAAATGTTCTCGCAGTACGCGACGGCAACCTCAATCCGCAGCCGTTTGGCACGCCTCTTATCGCCAATGCGGACATGCGAGCCTATGATATGTATCTGCAGGATACGTGGAGGTTCAAGCCAACTCTCACGCTTACCTACGGTCTCTCTTATGGTTGGCAGACTCCTCCGCATGAGTTACACAACGAACAAACTTTCATCGTGGACGCCTCGACGGGTCAGATACTTTCAGGGCAAAGCTATATCAACCAAAAGCTTCAGGCGGCGCTGCAAGGACAGGCGTTTAACCCGACCATCGGCTACCTGCCGATTGCCAAGTCTGGCCGTAGCGACATCTACAACCCGGACTATGGCGATCTCGGTCCGCGGGCGTCGCTGGCCTGGAGTCCTTCGTACTCGGATGGATTTCTCGGGCACATGATGGGCGGCGGAAAGACGGTCGTTCGCGGCGGATTTGGCATCTACTATGACCGCATCAACAACGTGCAAAGCGTGGAGATCCCGCAATTGGGAGTAGGCTTTGCTCAAACCCTGGTCCTGAAGTCGCCACTTTGTTCGGTGAACGGAAGCGGCGGGCCTAATTGCAACGCGGCCGCGGGCGGAAGCAATATCGGTGCTTCCGGTTTCCGCGTCGGGGTCGATGGGACAATTCCAGTGCCTTCGTTTCCGACTGTTTCTTCCCCGGTTGTCCCCGCAAACCCGTTTGGAGAGGTGCTCTCGTTCTCGCTCGATCCATCCTTCAAGGTGGGCCGGAGCTACAGCACGGACTTCACCATCCAACGCGAACTGCCCGGTAACATGCTTATGGAAGTCGGTTATATCGGGCGGCTGGGGCGCGATCTTCCGAATAGCTTCGATTTCGATTCTGCGCCTTACATGCTGAAGGATCCCGCTTCTGGGCAGACGTTTGCTCAAGCCTTTAACGCGATAACGGCGGAGCTTGATGCCAAGAAGCCCATAACCGCTCAGCCGTGGTTCGAAAACCAATTGCCAGGGTTCGATGCGCTCACTGTGGCCAACGGAGGCTGTGGAGGGTCTTTTGGGAACACGACGCAGTGCCTCGTCAGCCAAAACCAATCGCTGTTTGCGGGCCGCTTCGTCTCGTCCCTATTCCAAAATATGGGGTTTGACCGGGCGTCACTCGGGTTGCTCCCTTATAACAATCTTCAAGTCGTGCTGGCCCTGTTTGTACGCACGCATAACGACAGATCGAACTACAATGCAGCCACCTTCACGCTGCACAAGCGGGCCTCCCATGGGCTTCAGTTTGACCTGAATTACACATTCTCGAGGTCACTCGATCAACTGGGAGGCGTGCAGAACAACGCCGGCACCTACGCCACCAGTTTCAACCCCAACCTTCAATACGGGCCGTCCTTGTTCGACCGGACCCACGTGTTCAACGCCATCTTCAACTATGACCTGCCCGCGGGCAAAGGGCACAAATTCGGCTTCAACAATACGGTCCTCGATAAGGTTATCGGCGGGTGGTATGTTTCGGGCGTATTCCGTGCGAACAGCGGATTGCCACTTCCGGTGGTCGGCGGAGACTTCGGAGGCGGCCCGTTTGCAAACAGCGTGAACATGATTCCCACCGTCGCTCCCAGCAGCTTGGGCGGCGGCGCGCACTTTGGCGTGACAGGAACGACCTTTGGCTCGTCCGGCACAACCAATCTCTTCTCGAATCCAGATGCCGCTGCAGCGGACTTCCGTTATCCCCTCATTGGCGTGGATGGGCGAGACGGGTCCGGACATCCTCTTCGCGGGATGGGGTTGTGGAACCTGGATTCGCGACTGGGAAAAACGACGTCGTTCCACGAGCGGTACAAAGTGGAGATTTCGGCGGACTTCTTCAACCTTTTCAACCACGTGAACTTCTTCGATCCATCGCTTAACATCAACAGCCCGGCCACCTTTGGCGTGATCAGCTCGGAATTGATTCCGGCCAACCGCACGCAGGGCAGCCGGTGGATCGAACTCGGCTTGCGTCTTTCGTTCTGAGGTTTAACCATTTGAAAGAAACCGGAGGGCAGGCTAACAGCCTGCTCTCCGGTTTTTGTTTTTGAGTTGCAGAAGGAACGGGTCTGAAGACCCGCCACTACAAGAGTGGCCCGCCCGCGGCGGGCTTACAAGAGAAGAGGCAGAGATCGCTCAGGATTCCTGGCCGAAGCGCTTGATGTCTTCGGGGCCTTCCTTGAGCTGGACCGCGGCGCGGCCCTGCACGAGTTCGCGAATCTGCTCGACAATGTCGGGATTCGCGAGGGTGGTGATGTCGCCGGTGTCCATGTGATTGGAAATGGCGGCGAGGACGCGGCGCATGATTTTTCCGGAGCGCGTCTTAGGCATGTCCGGCACGATGTGAATCGTTTTTGGCCGGGCGATTTTGCCGATCATGGTTTCGATGGTGGCGGTGATTTTGTCCTGAAGCGCTTTCTTGGGCAGAAAGCCAGGCTTGAGGGAAACATAGACGACCGGGACGCGGCCCTTCACTTCGTCAACGGCGGGAACGACGGCGGCTTCGGCCACTTCGGGAACGGTGAGGCAGGCGGATTCGACTTCCTTGGTGCCGAGGCGGTGGCCGGCGACGTTGATGACGTCATCCACGCGGCCGAGAATGCGGTAGTAGCCGTCGGCGGGAAGCATGGCGCCGTCGGCGGCGTAGTACGGCCAGTCACGCCAATCCTTGCTGTGCGGATTCTTGTTGTATTTTTTGTAGTACTGCGTGACGAAGCGCTGCGGATCGCCCCAAATCGTTTGCATGATGCCGGGCCAGGGATTTCGGATGCAGATGTTGCCTGCCATTTGCGAGCCGGCTTTCACTTCGTTTCCGTTTTCGTCCCAAATCACCGGATAGATGCCGAGGGCCGGAGGGCCGGCGCTGCCGGGCTTCATGGGATCGAGAGCGGGCTTGGTGGAGCAGAGGAAGCCACCGGTTTCGGTTTGCCACCAGGTGTCCACGATGACGGCTTGGCCTTTGCCGACGACTTCGTGATACCACTGCCAGACTTCCGGCTCGATGGGTTCGCCGACAGTGGTCATGTGCTTGAAGCGGTAGTTGTATTTCTTCGGTTCTTCGGCGCCGGCTTTGCGGAGCATGCGAATGGCGGTCGGAGAAGTATGGAAGATGTTGACGTCGAGGCGTTCGGCGATGCGCCAGGGGCGGCCGACGTCAGGGAATTGCGGAACGCCCTCGTAGAGAACACTGGTGGCGGCAAGTGCCAGCGGGCCGTAGACAATGTATGAGTGGCCGGTGATCCAGCCGATGTCGGCCATGCACCAGTAAACGTCTTCCGGATGAAGGTCCTGATAGTACTTCGCAGTGCCGGTGACGTAAGCGAGATAGCCGCCGGTGCGATGCTGGCAGCCCTTGGGTTTGCCGGTGGTGCCGCTGGTGTACATGAGGAAGAGCGGAGCTTCGGCGTCCTGAGAGACAGGTTCCACGATGTGGCCGCGATAATCTTTCAGGACATCGTCAATGAAGTAGTCGCGCTCGAGAACCATGGGCGTTTCGGAGGTGTACTTGCCCGGATACCGCTTCCAGACAAGGACTTTGTCAATGTTTTGGCCTTCCTTCTTGGCGGTTTGCGCGGCGATGTCGGCGCTGGCTTTGTGGTCGACCCACTTGCCGTTACGGTGATAGCCGTCGGCGTAGATAAGCACGCGGCTGCCGGAATCGGCGGCGCGGAGACCGCAGGCTTCGCCGCTGAAACCGCCGAACACGACGGAGTGAACGACGCCGAGGCGCGCACAGGCGAGCATGGTGATGGGCAGCTCGGGAATCATCGGCATGTGGATGGTGACGCGGTCGCCGGTTTTGAGTCCGGCAAAATCGCGTAGCAGGGCGGCGACTTCGTTCACGCGCTTGTAGAGTTCCTGGTAGGTGATGACCGTGGCGGCTTCGCCTTCGGGTTCGGGAACAAAAATGAGCGCGGCTTTGTTTTTGTATTTTGCGAGGTGACGGTCAACGCAGTTGTAGCAGGCGTTGAGCTTGCCGCCGACAAACCATTTCCAGAAGGGAGGATGCTCGGAGTCCAGAGTGGTGTGCCAATACTGATCCCAATCAAGAAGCTCGGCATAGTGACGGAAACATTCGGGAAAGTTTTTTTCGTCGAATTTTTCGACGAAGGCGGGATCGTTTAGGTAGGCCTGGCCGATAAATTTAGCGGGAGGGCGGTAATAATCCTCCTCTTTCCAGTGAACGGCGATCTGGGCTTCGCTGAGTTTGTTTTTGCTCTTGTATTCCTTGGCGTTGATTTTCTGACGCGGTGTGGCCACGGTGGCAACTCCCCTTGGAGATCAAGTTCGGTTATGACGCAACAACGAGGGACAGCCTGGTTCGGCAAGCCCGCTTCAAGGATGAAAGGAAGCTTGCACGCATCGATGATGCTACCGCGTGAGTACGCGAGTCAATCGGCGAAGTCCTATTTCATGCCTCCAACTTCGTCCCAGATGAGCGTGCCGTGCGTTTCCTTGAGGAACAAGCTTCCCACGACAAACGTTATGCTCGCCACGATCATTGGGTAGTAGAGCCCGGCGTAAATGTTGTGGGTGCTCTCGCAAACGTAAACGCCGATAAGCGGCACCAGGCCGCCAAAAACTCCGTTCCCGATGTGATAAGGCAAGGACAACGAGGTGTATCGTATTTTGGCCGGGAAGGCTTCCACAAGATAGGCGGCAATCGGCCCGTAGATCATGCAGACATAAATGACCTGAATGAAGACGAGGAGGACCAGCATGGGTACGTTGGGGTTAGTCGCTTCCTTAGCGGGAACAGGTTTTCCTGAGTCGTCGACAGTCAAGGCGGTCAGTTTCGGAGCGCCGGTAACTTTGTCTCGTACCGAACTGAGAGTCTGCACGTTGTTGCCGGCAGCTCGTTGCATGGCGTGATAGATCGGCAGATAAGTGACGACGGCCAGAAAGCAGGCGGCCATCATGAGCCACTTGCGGCCGATTTTGTCTGAGAGTGCGCCAAAGACGGTGAAAAAGGGCATGCCGAACAAGAGAGCGTAAGCGACGATGATATTTGCGAGTTTCGGATTAACTTTAAGGATCGTTTGGAGGAAAACGAGGAGCACATAAAACTGGCCGGTGTACCAAATCACGCCTTGTCCGGCCGTAGCGCCGAACAATGAAATCGCAACGCGCTTCAAATTGTCTGCTTTTGTGAAGGCTTCTTTCAGGGGCTGCGTCGAGGTCATACCAGAAGCTTTGATCTGCGAAAAGATCGGAGATTCCTTCATCTTCAAGCGAATGTAGAGAGAAATCGTGACAAGAATGATGGAGGCAAGGAATGGAATGCGCCAGCCCCAGGCTTTGAAGTGCTCGGGGGTCATTGCTTGCTGCGTCCCAAGAATGACCAGGAGTGAAGCGAAAAGGCCGAGCGTTGCGGTGATTTGGATAAAGCTGGTGTAGTAGCCGCGCTTTCCGTCGGGGACATGCTCGGCGACGTATACCGTGGCGCCGCCATACTCGCCGCCGAGGGCGAGTCCCTGGAGAACACGAATGGCTAATAGAATGATTGGGGCTAACAGACCGATGGTCGCGTAAGTGGGAAGGAGCCCGATCAGAGCTGTAGCGCCGCCCATGATCGAGAGCGTGACAAGAAAGGCGTACTTGCGGCCGACGATGTCGCCGATGCGCCCGAAGAACAAGGCGCCAAACGGACGGACCATGAATCCCACGGCGAAGGTCGCCAGGTAGGAGATGTAGGCAAAAGTGTCGTTGCCGGGGGGGAAGAATTTCGGAGAAAGAACGACAGCCAAGCTTCCAAAAATATAAAAGTCATACCACTCGATCATGGTGCCGACAGCAGAGGCTAGAATCACTCTCCAGATGCTGTAAGCGGGAGTACCGCCACCGGGGATCGCGTTTGCCTGGCTGGCCATGCTTCCTCCTGTGTCATCTGATCGTGTTGCGCAGGTGCGACCCTAGTCCATCGCTCGCAAGAGACAGACCGCGAGACACACCTATCTTGACGTCTTTTTTCCCTTCCTTTGAATCCCCCCTGTGACTCGCAGTAAGGGTTGCGAGTCAGGTCTTCAGTGGTGGAAGGGCTTTGGAATTCACCGTTCATATACGGGTCCGCGCGCATTGTCAAGAATGACTTATGAGGCGCCCAGGGGAGCCGCGTGAGGCGTGCGACTCTGTTGAGCTGGCGAACTGAGGGGGCATGGACTTGCTGGAGGACAAAGGGCGAATCGTGGTAAAACTTCCGCTTGAACCTGCAGAGCGCTATCTTCCTGTTTTTTGCCGGGGCCCTCGGAGGGGCCATCAATGCGGTCGCCGGAGGCGGGAGTTTCGTCGCGTTTCCGGCGCTGCTGTTTACGGGCGTGGCGGCGATTCCCGCGAACGCAACGAATACGCTGGCGTTGTGGGTCGGAACGACGGCGAGCGGCGGTGCTTACCCGCAAAAATTAAACATTCCGCGGCGCATTATGATTCCGCTGGTGGTTACCAGTCTTGTCGGCGGGCTGGCAGGCGCGTTTCTTCTGATTAAGACGCCGGCGCAAACTTTTTTGCGCGTCTTGCCGTGGCTGCTGCTGGGAGCGACGCTTCTTTTTGCGTTCTGCAAGCATCTGACGGGACGGATTTCGGCGAGCATCTCGCACGATGCTTCGAATGCGGCGGTGACGGGCGCGTCGATTTTTGAATTACTTGTCGCGGTTTATGGCGGATATTTTGGCGGTGGGATCGGGATCATGAACCTGGCGATGCTGGCGGCGCTGGGAATGACGGACATCCACGCGATGAACAAGCTGAAGGTGCGGCTGGGCGGAGTGATCAATGGAGTTGCGACGGTGACTTTCATCGTGACCAAGACGATTCTTTGGCCGCAAGCGATGGTGATGACGGCGGGGTCGGTTATTGGCGGATACTCTAGCGCTCACTATGCGCAGAAATTGCCACAGTCCTGGGTGAAGGCGTTTGTCATTTTGGTGGGAAGCGCCATGACGATTTACTTTTTCGTTCGAGGCTACCGGTAGCGGCTAGGAAACGATTCGAACACCGCGATTTTTGTTTTCCTGGCTAGCGCATTTGATATAGTCCCCGCTGCTATGGCCACCGCAGAAACGCTTCCAGGAGCACAGCCCACCCGAGCAACTCCCCTCACGCGTAATCAAGTACGGGGATTCTGGGCTTCGTGGGGAGGCTGGGCGCTCGACGGTATGGATTCTTTCATCTATGCGCTGGTGCTGGTGCCTTCCTTGCGTGAATTGTTGCCGCGTTCCGGAATCTCCGCGACCAAGGCGAATATCGGTTATTACGGCGGGCTGCTTTTCGCTCTTTTTCTGATCGGCTGGGGACTTGCGTTTCTTTGGGGGCCGGTCGGCGACAAGTTTGGCCGGGTTCGAACGTTGATGCTGACGGTTGTGTGGTACTCGGTGTTTACGTTTCTCAGCGCGCTGGTGACCAACGTCTGGCAGCTTGCAGTGTTGCGCCTGTTGGCGGGAATCGGGATTGGCGGCGAGTGGGCGATGGGGGGAACGTTCGTCGCGGAAGAGTGGCCGGAAAGCCGCCGGCGCGCCGGCGCGGGCTACATGCACACTGGGTATTGGGTGGGAGTTTTTCTGGCGGCGCTGGCGAACTATTCGGTCGGCAGCCGCCTTGGATGGCGCACGATGTATGCCATCGGCGGATTGCCGGCGCTGTTGCTGGCCTGGGTGCGGCACGGCGTGACCGAACCCGAATGCTGGAGGCAAAAAGAGGGAGTCGTTCGAACGTGGCGGATTTGGCAGCCTTTCGCGGCGCTATTTTCGAAAATGTTGCGGCGTCGAACCGTTCTGAATTCGGTTTACATGCTGGTTTCCATTTGCGGGCTATGGGCGGGAACGGTGTACGTTCCGGCGGCGGTGACGGCGCTGGCAGAAGCAAGTGGAAGAATCGGGCCGATGGCAGCGCAACTGGCTTCGCGCGCGACTATGCTTGTTGCCTTTGCGACCACCCTCGGGTGCCTGGCGATGCCGTGGCTGGCTGAGAAACTTGGAAGACGCGGGGCGCTTGGTTTCTTTTTCACCCTGATGTTGGTCTTCACCGCGCTGACCTTTGGAAAAGTCTTCTATCTGGGCGCGGCGGCGCTGCCGTGGTTTTTCGTTTGCCTTTTCTTTCTTGGGTTTGGCGGAGCGCATTTCGCGGTTTATACGCTATGGCTCCCGGAGCAATACCCGACGGAGTGCCGTGCCAGCGCGTTTGCGTTTTCGACTTCGTTCGCGCGATTTGCCGGGGCAGGGATTACATTTCTGGTCGGCGCTGGCGTTCAGCACTACGGATCCCTAGGAATCCCCGTCGCGCTAACGTCCATCGCGTTCGTCATTGGTTTGATCCTGGTTCCCTTTGGCACGGAAACGCGCGGGCAGACATTGCCGGCGTAGAATTCACAATGGCCGAGAATGAATATGAACCAGGTTGAGACCAGAGTTTTTCCCATCGAAAGGCTGCGAGAATTCAGCACTCGCGTGTTTCTACACTTTGGCGTGCCGAAGGAGGATGCGGTGCAGGCAGCAGATGTGCTTGCTTGCGCCGACTTGCGCGGCATCGATTCGCATGGTGTGGCGCGGCTGCACACGTATTGCGACATGCTCAGCGAGGGGCGAATTAACCCGACGGCGGAAATCAAAGTGGTGCGTTCGACGCTGAGTACGGCGACCGTGGATGGCGACAACGGTTTGGGGCTAATCGTGGGACCACATGCGAATCGCATTGCGATGGACATGGCGGAAAAATGTGGTTCGGGCTGGGTGAGTGTGCGAAACACGAACCATTTCGGCATCGCCGGCTACTACGTGTTGAAAGCACTGGAGCGAGATCTGATCGGCTGGGCGATGACCAATTCAACGAAACTGGTTGCGCCTTTATGGGGAGCGGAACGCATGCTGGGCACGAATCCTATCGCGATCGCGTTTCCGGGAAAGGAAGAACCACCGATCGTGATTGACATGGCTACCAGTGCTGCCGCGTACGGGAAAATCGAGATCGCGCGCAGGAGAGGTGAGCCGATTCCGGAAGGGTGGGGCATTGACCGCGAGGGCCGCGGCACGATTAAGCCGCAGGAAATGATTGATGGCGGGGCGCTGTTGCCGCTGGGTTCGGATCGGGAGCGCGGGGGGCATAAGGGTTACGGATTGGCGATGATGGTGGATATTTTATGTGGCGTGCTGAGCGGGGCGAATTGGGGGCCGTTTACGCCACCGTTTGCGCTGCGGCAAGAGATCCCTAAACGGAGCGTGGGCAAAGGAATTGGACATTTTTTCGGCGCGATGCGCATCGACGGATTTATTGATGGTGATTCGTTCAAACGGCAGGTGGACGATTATGTTCGCGTGTTTCACGCAACAAAGCCGGCGCCGGGCACGAACGGGCCGCTGATTCCTGGCGATCCGGAACGAGAGGCGGAAGAATTGCGTCGGGAAAAAGGCGTACCGCTGATTATGCCGGTTATTGAAGAGCTGCGGGACATTTCGCGTAAGACCGGAATACCGTTCGAATGAAAGCTCCGTGATTGAGAATCTCCGCGCGTGAAGTGAGTCAGCCCCAGGCAGGTTGCGATGCTTCGCTGCGCTCAGCATGACACGCGCGTGGGGTGTTCGCCATCGTTGCGATGAGGTGCGGGCGGGGATCAGCCTCGCAATGAATCAAGTGACTTGCCGCGAAGAGAAGCATCGAGAAGTTGAATGAAGTGGAGAACGGGCATCTTCTGACCATGGCGGGCGAGGGCGGATTGCATTTGCAAAATACAGCCGGGATTTCCCGTGGCCACGACGTCGACGTTCAATGGAGCAATGAGATCTGCTTTGCGGTCGCCAAGCGCCTTGGCGGTGTCAGGTTGGACAAGATTGAAGATGCCCGCGGAGCCGCAGCAGATGGGGGCTTCGGGGATTTCGGCAAGCTCTAGCTCGGGGATGCCGGAGAGAAGTGCGCGGGGTTGCGAGCGCACGCCTTGCGCGTTCTGCAAGTGACAAGAATCGTGGAATGCCGCCCGGAGTTTGAGTGGATTTCGGGTGGCGCGCGGCTGGAGTTCGGCCAACAGTTCGCTGATATCTTTACATTTGGCGGCAAATTTCCTGGCTCGGCCGGCGTATGCCGGGTCATCTCTGAGCAAGTGGCCGTACTCTTTCACGTTTGAGCCGCAGCCGGCCGCGTTGGTCACGACCGTGTCCACGTAGGCCTGTTCGAAAGTGTCGATGGTCTTTCTTGCGAGATCCACGGCGGCGGCTTCTTCGCCGGCATGCACCGGCAACGCCCCACAGCAGGATTGTGATTGAGGAGCGAGCACCTCGCAGCCTTCGGCGGCGAGAACGCGGACGGTTGCGGCATTGACCTGGGAGAAAAACTCGCGTTGCACGCACCCGAGGAGCAAACCGACGCGTCGGCGCTTTGCGCCGGTAGCCGGCGTGAATTCCGCGACGGCTTCACGCCGACGAAGCTTTGGAAGAAGTGCTTCCATCACTTGCAACTTTTTCGGCAGCAGATGCAGCAAACCCAAGCCGCGCAAGGCGGCCTGCAATCCTGTTTTTTGATAAATAAGCAGCGGCAAGCGCATGCGGCGCAAACGATCGGGCCGCGTGAAGTTTTCGAGTATGAAACGGCGGTGAAATGATTCGGCAGAGGAGCGAGAAGTGTTTCTTTCGATTTGTGCTCGCGTGGCTTCGATGAGTTTTCCGTAGTCTACGCCGGAAGGGCAGGCGGGCATGCAGGCCATGCAGCCGAGGCAAGTATCAAAGTGGCTGACCCAATTCGAATTCATTTCCACGGCGCCGTCGGCGGCAAGTTTCATCAGGTAGATGCGGCCGCGGGGCGAATCCATTTCCTGGCCCCACAAAACGTAGGTGGGGCAGACGGGCAAACAAAAACCGCAGTGGACGCATTTTTCGATGAGCTCATCCGAAGGGGGATGATGAGCGTCAAAGGCGGATGTGTTGTTCGGGTTGGGAGGCAGATTATTCATCTTTAAAGCGGGAGCGAGCTCTCGCACTCCAAAAAATTCATATACCCCCAACAAAACGGCCTGGGTTCAAGGTGTTTTTTGGGTCCAGCCGATGCTTCACGGATTTCATTAAGGGCAGCGCGTCGCCGGCGTCACCCCACGCGTCGAACGCGGGCATTTTCTCAGGAGCATGCAGTACGACGAGCGAGCCGCCCTGGTTTTCCAATTCGGTTCGCAAGAGTTGCAGTGCGCCACGCAACTGGACAGGAGCAGTGCGGGAACGTTCAACCGTGTCGCCCGAAGCAGGCGCCTGGCACACCAGGCGAAGCCAGCCGATGCCCGTGGCGTAAATCAAGGTCCTCCATCGAAGATGATGGAGGCGGACAGAAACGTCGATTCTTTGGATGGTGCTCGCCAAATTTGCCGGCAAGATGCTGATTTTGGCGATGGCGGTGGTCTGCGGATCATGGAAATTCCATAGCTCCTCGCGCGCGGTCCAAGCCGATGAGGAAGCCTCCGAAACGCTTGCCGGCGCGACCAGATTTCGCAGCTGCGATTCCTGGGCAGCGAGGCCGGCTTCGGTGCCTTCGAAGAGAATGTCAGAGACGGGCGAGGTCTCATCGGAAAAATGAGATTGTAAAGAAGTGTGGGCGAGTTTCGAATTCTGTATCGCAAGGATGCACTTTTCGGTTTCCTTGGGTTGAGCTGTAGAGATGGACAGCGAGCGGGAGTGGTGTGGGAGCGGGTGGAGGCGAAACACGGCGCGCGTGATGACGCCGAGAGTGCCAAAAGCGCCGGTTATGAGCTTCGGCAAATCGTAGCCCGCGACGTTTTTCACGACTCTGCCGCCGCTCGAGGCAAGGGTTCCGTCGGGTAGCGCGATGGTGACGCCGATAATGAGATCGCGAAGTGCGCCGAAGCGCAGACGGAGCGCGCCGCTGTCGTTGGTGGAGAGAATGCCGCCCACGGTGGCTTTGTCGGGCCACAGCGGATCAATCGCGAGTCGCTGACCGTGCTGCGCGAGAGTTTCCTGCAACTGCTGAACGATGCAGCCGGCTCCGACGGAGACGGTAAGATCCGCCCAGGCGTGCTCGATGATTTTGTTGAGCCGTGCGGTAGACAAGATAATGTCAGCACGCGAGGGCGGGTTACCCCACCCGAGTTTGGTTCCGTTGCCGCGAGGAATGACGGCAAAGCCCGCTTCATTGAAAAGCCGCAGAATTTCTGCAAGCTCCGTTTCGGTGCCGGGAGAGACGACGAGTTTTGTCTGCACACCAGCGACGGCGTCAGCTGCACTCGCGGGCCGGACATTTTCCGCGCCGACAAGAGCGGCGAGTTTGTAGCGCAGCGCGGAGTGCAGGACGGTTGACTCGGATTTGGTGGGCGCATTCATAAATCAAAATTGCGGTCATAGCTTGGAGTTGCACTGGTACATTACACTGAAAAAGCGGCAGCGGGGCTGCCGCACTCCAAAGAACATCAAAAACGCTCCGCGATGCCGGCGTTTTCGAGAGGATGCGGGGTGTATTCGCCGGGCGTTTCGCCACAGAGGCGCGGCCTGGGAAAGATTTTCGTGGGATTCGAAAGATGGAATGGATCAAAGGCGCAACGCACGCGCTGCATGGTATCGAGGTCCGGCTCGGCAAACATTTTTGACATCATGGATTTCTTTTCTTCGCCAACACCGTGCTCGCCGGTGATGGAGCCGCCCGCTGCAATGCACAGTTCCAGGATTTTGTAAGAGAGGGCTTCGGCGGCCTTTTCCTGGCCGGCAATTCGACGATCGTAGAGAACTAATGGATGCAGATTGCCGTCACCGGCGTGAAAAACATTGGCCACGCGCAGGCCCGCTTCCTGACTGAGCCGTGCAATTTCGTCCATCACCTGAGGAAGCGCGGTGCGAGGAATCACGCCGTCCTGGACGATGTAGTTTGGCGAAATGCGGCCCACAGCGGCGAAGGCAGATTTGCGGCCTTTCCAGAACAGGGCGCGCTCGGCGTCCGACTGCGCCATGCGAATTTCCGACGCGCCTTTGCTGCGGCAGATTTCGTCGACGTGAATCATCAGGGATTCGACTTCGGCGACCGGGCCGTCGAGTTCCACTAACAGCAGCCCGCCGCAATTTGGATAGTTTGGGTGGACGGCGGCTTCCGCAGCTTGAATGGCGAGATTGTCCATCATTTCGATCGCGGCAGGCAGCATTCCAGCGGCGATGATGCCGCTGACGGCGGCCCCGGCTTCGTTGGTGGAAGGGAAAGCAGCCAACAGCGTGCGGATGCACTCGGGACGCTTCACGATGCGGAGGATGATTTTCGTGGCGATGCCGAGAGTACCTTCGGAGCCGACGAACACGCCGGCGAGGTCGTAGCCCGGCGTATCCAGAGTCTTGCCTCCAAGATGGATGAGCGAGCCCTCGGGAAGGACGACTTCGAGGCCGAGGACGTGCGTGGTGGTGAAGCCGTATTTGAGGCAATGTGCGCCTCCGGAATTTTCCGCGACGTTTCCGCCGATGCTGCAGACGGATTGCGAGGAAGGGTCGGGAGCGTAGAAATATTCCTCGGGAGCGACGCGGCCGGTGACGTCCAGATTGATGACGCCCGGTTCGACCACCGCGCGGGCATTGGGAAAATCGATTTCGAGAATGCGGTTCATCCGCGCGAGGCTGATGACGATGCCGTTCTGCACGGGGAGTGCTCCGCCGCTCAAACCCGTGCCGGAACCGCGGGCGACAAACGGGATTCGCTCGCGGTGACAGATACGGACGATGGCCTGCACTTGCTCGGCAGAAATTGGCAGGAGAACGGCGCGGGGCATCACGCGAAAATTCGTCAAGCCGTCACACTCGTAGGTGTGCAATTCCTCCGGTGAAGAGATGCAGCCACGATCACCCAGAATCGTCCGAAACTCGTTGAGCGTTCGAATGTCCATCGTTCTGTCCGGAGGAAGAATAGTACGGCTTGGACGAAGAAAGAAGCGGGATTCCTTCGCGGCTGCCAGGAAATTTTCTCCGCGCCCATTGGAGTTAGAAAACCGCCAGACTCAATGAATGACTAATTTGGTGAATGGATAAACGTACGCTTGCAAGTAGACGAGAATTCCTACCAGGCAAGCCAGCGCAATGCTGTGGAAGAAAACGTAGCGCAGAATGTCTCCTTCGTGCCCGTACCACTCCGTCGCGGTGCTGGCGACGACGATGCTTTGCGCATCAATCATTTTGCCCATCACGCCGCCGCAGCTATTGGCAGCGGCCATCAGCGTTGGCGAGACGCCCACCTGCGTTGCGGAAATTTTCTGCAAACTGCCGAACAGCACGTTTGAAGAAGTGTCCGAACCGGTAAGCGCTACGCCGAGCCATCCCAGAAGTGTTCCGAAGAAAGGATAGAAGCTGCCCGTGCGCGCAAAAGCCAATCCCATCGTGGCATCCAAACCGGAGTAGCGCGTCATGAATCCGATCGCCATCATGGCTGAGATGGTAATCAGGGAAAATCGTACTTTGTACAAAGTCTTCCCGTATTGACGAATCAGCTGCAGCGGGCCAAAACCCATCACGAATCCCGAGAAGATGGCGGCGATGAGAATACTGCTGCCGGTAGCGGAGATCCAGTTGAAATTAAAAACGGCCGCCTCCGCGGTGTTCTTCGCCACTACCGGCGGCACGCGCAGAATTAGGTTATGAAGGCCACTGACAGGAATTTTGAGAATAGAAATTTTATCCAGATGAGCTTTTGCGCTCGGGAGGCCCCAAATAAAAACCAGAAGGCTGAGAATCACCCACGGCACTACGGCCTTCACAACTTCCCCCGCGCTATGGCCGTGCTGCCCGCGTGCGCTGCGATCCGCTTCGTGGCCTTCGAATCCCCAGATTTTCTTTGGATGCCAGACCAGCAGCAAAATGATCAGCGCGGCCATCGAGCAAACTGCCGAAACAACATCCACGAGCCACGGTCCGTGAAAATTCGAAACGAGAAATTGTGGAACTGCAAAGAAAACTCCCGCAACCAAAACAGCCGGCCAAATCTCAATCATCCCGCTGAATCCCGCAAACGCCCACAGCAGCCAGAACGGAACCAACACAGAAAAAAACGGAAGAATTCGCCCCGCCATTCCGCTAAGTTGCAACAGGTCGAGCCCAGTTACGGTTTGCAGCGCGATGAGCGGAGTGCCAATCGCACCAAAAGCCACCGGCGCCGTATTTGCAATCAGCGAAAGTCCTGAAGCTTGAAGCGGCTTAAATCCTAATCCAATCAGTAGGGCGGCGGTGACGGCGACGGGCGTACCGAACCCGGCCGCGCCTTCAAAAAAAGCTCCAAACGAAAAAGCGATCAATAAAAGTTGTAGCCGCCGGTCTTGCGTTATCCCCATCAAACTTTCCTGCAGTATTTTGAAACGGCCCGACGCGCACGTCAGGTCATACATAAAAATGACATTCAAAATAATCCAGCCAATCGGGAAGAGGCCGTAACAGGCGCCGTACACCGCCGTTCGAACGCCCATTCCTGCGGGCATGTGGAATACCTCGATGGCGATCAGCATCGAAGCGGCGAGGCCGAGGAGCGCCGCCCAGTGCGCCTTGATGCGCAAAATGGCCAGCGCTCCGAGAAGAACAACGACCGGGAGCGTCGCGACGAGCGTCGAAAGCCACCAATGCCCCAGGGGGTCGTAAACTTGTGTCCAGGTCACGGGAGGACCTCCAACGTACAATTTTTACACTGTCTGGTGAGCCATCGCCTCAGAATCACACAGGAAAGAACAAACGCCTGGGGAAACTACATGTGCAATCCCTGAACCCAGGCGTTTCGGTGGCTGAGATACTTCCTTTACTACGGTCTTGTCAAGAACTAACTGCAACCATGCTCACCTCCATTGATTGTTAACGCCCGATGAATGTGGAAGTTAGCAGGCAAATCCCGCCGAAATGAGGGTGTGAGGCGTAGGCGCAGCAGGCCCTTACAAATTTCTAATGAACTGCTCATCGGTTACTTAGGAAGAGGAGGAAGAATAGGAAATAGGCGGAGCTTCTGATGAGAGATATTGCGTTTATTCTCGTGACGGCACTGTTCTTTGTTCTCGCCATCCTCTACTTGCGCGGCTGCGAGCGCTTGAAATAAGACGGAAACCAAAATGCTGGGAAACCTCATACTGATTGTCATCTGCACATTGTTGTTTGGCTACCTGCTTTATGCTCTGTTGAAGCCGGAGGAATTCTAGCCGTGACCGGCATGGGCTGGTTTCAGATTTTTCTTTTTCTGGTGGTCGTCGTCGCGGCTACTAAGCCGCTGGGCGTGTACATGGCGCGCGTTTATCAACGCGAGTCCACGTTTCTGGATTTTCTTTTCCGGCCGATCGAACGCTTCATTTACCGTGTGTGCTTGGTGGACGAGCAGCAGGAAATGCACTGGATGCAATACGGCGTTTCGATGCTGCTTTTCAGCGGCGTTTCGATGCTGCTGTTGTATTTCATGGAACGCCTGCAGGCGTGGCTACCTTGGAATCCGGAGAGGCTCGCAAACATAGTTCCTGATCTCGCATGGAACACAGCCGCGTCCTTTACGACGAACACAAATTGGCAGGCTTACGTGCCGGAAACGACCATGTCTTATTTCACGCAGATGGCTGGACTCGCGTATCACAACTTCGCTTCCGCCGCTGTGGGGATGAGTCTGGCCATCGCCCTGGTGCGCGGGATCGCGCGCCGCGAAGCGAAAACTATCGGGAATTTCTGGGTGGACCTGACCCGGAGCTTTCTGTGGATCCTCCTGCCGGTCTGCCTCATCGCTTCTGTCGTGTTCGTGTCGCAAGGCGTGGTTCAGAATCTGAAGCCTTACACGAGCGTTTCACTGGTCGAGTCGCACGCGGTAGACTCTCAGGATTCCGACGGCAAACCTGTGCACAAAGTTGTTTCAGAGCAAAGAATCGCGCAAGGTCCGGTGGCTTCACAGGAAGCCATCAAGATGTTTGGGACAAATGGCGGAGGATTCTTTAATGCGAACAGCGCACATCCTTTTGAAAACCCGACGCCATTCGTCAACTTTCTGCAAATGATTCTGATCTTCCTGATTCCGTCCGGGCTTACAAGCACGCTCGGGCGCATGACGGGATCACCGCGGCACGGTTGGGCGGTGTGGAGCGCGATGACGGTGCTGTTCCTTGCAGGCGTCGTGGTGGTGTACGCGATGGAAGCGCGTGGCAATCCGCTTCTCGCCGGCGTGGACACGCATGCTTCCGAAGTACAACCCGGCGGCAACATGGAAGGCAAAGAAGTCCGTTTTGGCATCGCCAATTCCGCGCTGTTTACAACAGTAACGACGGATGCGAGTTGCGGCGCGGTCAATAATATGCACGATTCGCTCACGCCGCTCGGAGGCCTGGTTCCCCTGGTCAACATCATGCTGGGAGAGCTAGTTTTCGGGGGCGTTGGTTCCGGCCTCTACATGATTCTGGTCTTCGCGATCCTTTCGGTGTTCATTGCCGGACTGATGGTTGGCCGCACGCCGGAGTATCTTGGCAAGAAGATTGAGTCTTACGACGTGAAGATGGCGGTTCTTTCCATTCTGGTCTCCTCCTTCGTGATTCTTCTTTTTGCCGCCATCGCCGTCGCTACAAAATTTGGGCTCGCCGGAATCACCAACCCCGGCCCGCATGGATTCTCGCAAATTCTGTACGCGTACACTTCAGGCGCCGGCAACAACGGTTCGGCCTTCGGGGGCATAAATTCCAACACGCTTTGGTACAACACGAGCATAGGAGTGGTCATGCTTTTCGGCCGCTTCTTTGCGGTGATTCCCATCCTGGCGATTGCGGGAAGCCTTGCCGGCAAGAAAACAGTTCCGGAATCTCTTGGTACGTTTCCGGTTACCGGGCCGCTGTTCACGGTCCTGCTGGTGTCGATCATTTTGATCGTCGGCGCTCTCACTTTTTTTCCGGCATTGAGCCTGGGGCCCATCCTTGAGCATTTATTGATGGCCGCCGGCAAGACTTTTTGAGGAACGCATGACGACGCACACTCAGGGCAAGTCCGCTTCTCTCGGGGATCGCAAGATTCTCAAGACGGCCATTGTCGATTCATTCTGGAAGCTCAATCCGCGCCTAATGATTAAGAATCCGGTGATGTTTGTGGTGGAGGTCGGAGCGCTTCTGACGCTTATTGTGCTGGTCAGCGACACACTGAGGCATACCGGCAACTTTGCGTTTGGCCTGCAAATCACAGTATGGCTGTGGTTCACCGTGTTGTTCGCCAACTTTGCGGAGGCCATGGCCGAAGGCCGCGGCAAAGCGCAGGCGGAAACGCTGCGCAAGTCGCGCGCCGAAACCGAGGCGCGGCGGTTAAGAGGAGATGGATGTACCGAAATCGTCCCCAGTTCCAAGCTCCGCGCCGGTGATCTGGTTCTCGTCGCAGCCGGTGAATTCGTCCCAGGAGATGGAGAAGTCATCGAAGGCGTCGCGTCCGTCGACGAATCCGCCATAACCGGTGAGTCGGCTCCGGTCATTCGAGAATCGGGTGGAGACCGTTCCGCGGTAACCGGCGGGACACGCGTGCTGTCCGATGAAATCAAGGTGCGCATCACTTCGAATCCCGGCGAGACGTTCCTCGATCGCATGATCAGCCTGGTTGAAGGGGCTTCCCGGCAAAAAACTCCCAACGAAATCGCGCTCAATATTTTGCTCGCCGGATTGACGATCATTTTCCTGCTGGCCGTTGCCACGCTTCAGCCTTTTGCCATCTATTCCGGCGCGCCGCAGAACATCTTCGCGCTGGTTTCCTTGCTGGTCTGTCTCATTCCAACCACCATTGGCGGTCTGCTCTCCGCCATCGGGGTCGCCGGCATGGATCGCATGATTCAGCGCAACGTCATCGCTATGTCCGGCCGCGCCGTGGAAGCTTCAGGCGACGTAGACGTTCTCTTGCTCGATAAGACGGGAACAATCACGCTCGGCAATCGCGAAGCCACAGCCTTCCATCCTTCTCCCGGCATCACGGAAGCAGAACTCGCGAATGCCGCACAACTCGGCTCGCTCGCCGATGAAACACCCGAGGGGCGCTCCATCGTGGTCCTCGCCAAGGAGAAATATGGGCTGCGGGGCAGGGAACTGGCTCCGCACAGTCCCATCTTCATCCCGTTCTCTGCACAAACTTGTATGTCCGGCGTGGACATGGACGAAAAAGAGATTCGTAAGGGTGCGCCCCAAGCCATTACGCGCTATATCGGCGAGAAGGGACGCGTGGTCACCGCGGAAACGCAGGCGGTGGTGAAACAAATCTCCAACGGAGGCGGCACTCCTCTACTCGTAGCGCAGAATCGACAAGTTCTCGGCGTCATCGAACTCACCGACATCGTCAAAGGCGGCATGCGCGAGCGCTTCGATCATCTCCGTGCCATGGGCATTCGAACGATGATGATCACCGGTGATAATCCGCTGACTGCCGCGGCCATCGCCCGGCAGGCCGGTGTGGACGACTTCCTCGCCGAAGCCAAGCCTGAAGACAAAATGGCGCTCATCAAGAGCGAACAAGCCAAGGGAAAGCTCGTGGCTATGACGGGCGACGGGACCAACGACGCCCCGGCTCTGGCTCAAGCGGATGTCGGTGTCGCGATGAACACCGGCACACAGGCCGCCAAGGAAGCGGGGAATATGATTGACCTCGATTCCAATCCCACCAAGCTCATCGAGATTGTCGAGATCGGCAAACAGTTGCTCATCACTCGCGGTGCGCTTACCACTTTTTCGGTGGCCAACGACGTCGCCAAATATTTCGCCATCATCCCGGCGATGTTTGCCGGCGCTTTTCCGTTGCTCAATGCGCTGAACATCATGCGCCTGCGCACGCCGGAATCCGCCATTCTTTCGGCGGTCATCTTTAACGCGCTGATCATCATCGCCTTGATACCGCTGGCGCTGCGGGGCGTACGCTATCGCCCCCTCGGCGCGGCTTCGCTATTGCACCGCAATCTGGTTCTCTACGGGTTTGGCGGGGTTATCGTGCCTTTTCTTGGCATCAAGTTGATCGACATTCTCATAGGGTTTTTGCATTTGGCCTAGGAACGCTCATGAAAAAAGAAATCCAAACCGCCATGCGCTTCACTCTCCTGACGACCATACTCTTCGGCCTCGCGTACCCACTCGCGATCACTGGCCTTAGCCGGTGGCTTTTCCCTCATCAGGCGAATGGAAGCCTGATCGTTCGCGACGGCAAAACAGTCGGCTCGCAGCTCATCGGCCAGACCTTTACCTCTGATAAGTATTTCCATTCCCGTCCATCGAATGCGGGCGACGGTTACGATGCGGCGAATTCCAGCGGATCAAATCTTGCCCCAACCAATCGTCAATTGGTCGACCGCGTCCAGGGCGATGTTGCGAGGCTCCGCGCCGAAAACCCGGGCACACCCATTCCTGCCGACCTGGTGACAAGCTCCGGCTCCGGCCTCGATCCGCACATTTCTCCCGCTTCGGCGGATTTCCAAGTCCCGCGAGTTGCCCATGCCCGCGGTATTTCCCCGGACGCCTTGCGCGTGCTCGTTGCAAAACACACTGAGACACGCCAGTTCGGCTTGTTGGGCGAACCGCGCGTGAATGTTTTGGAATTGAATCTGGAGTTGGATGCTGCTTTTCCGGTCCGCAATTAACTGCTGTTATCTTGGTGATCTTCCTGGCGCCTTGGCAGCGCTGGTCTTGGGTGGTGCAAAGCGGTAACCCACCCATGGCTCGGTATGGATGTATTTCGGCCGCGCCGGATCTTTCTCAATTTTCTTTCGCAGTTGGTTGATGACGACGCGCAAATTTTCCGTCTCCTCACCGTAGTCCGGGCCCCACACGGCCTGCAAAAGGCGCCGATGAGTGAGCGGCTTGCCCTGATTTGCGATCAATTGTTTCAACACTTCGAATTCTTTCGGCGCTAGGTGCACTTCTTCCCCAGACACCGTCACCTGGCGGAGTTCAAAATCCACTGAAAAATCTTTTGACTCAAAGGCGGGGATCGACTCCGCGGTCGAGTATCGCCGCAGCGCCGCGCGGATGCGGGCTAACAATTCTTCAATCCCGAAGGGTTTCGTTACATAGTCATCCGCGCCGGCATCCAGCGCCAGGACTTTGTCGCGCTCGGCGCTCCGCACCGTCAGCATGATGATCGGCGCGTGGCTTCCGCGCCGAATCTCCTGGCACGTCTCGATTCCGCTGATTCCGGGCATGTTCACGTCCAGCAGAATCAAGTCGGGCTTGGCCTTGCGCGCGAGTTCGATCGCTTCCTCGCCGTTTTTCGCTTCGATGATGACGTAACCATGGCTGGTTAGCGTCGAGCGCAGGACCCGCCGGATCTGCGGCTCATCATCAACGACCAGAATGTTCTCCGCGGTCATCGCGCTGCACCACTTGTGCCGGCTACCGGAAGGGTAAACGAAAATACAGACCCATGCCCCAATTGGCTGGTCACCGAGAGAGATCCTCCGTGAGCGTTCACGATGGCCTTGGCAATCGCCAGGCCCATCCCTGTACCGCGGACCTGATACCGCTGGTCGCGGCCGCGGTAAAACTTGTCGAAAATCAGTCCCTGCTCAAACGGATCGATCCCCGGCCCGCGGTCCGCCACGCTCGTTGTCACGCAATCTCCGGTAAGTTCCGCCGAGATGGTGATGGGCTCTTCTTTCGACGAGTACATATTCGCATTGTCGATCAGTTGGACAAGAATTTCTTTGGTCCGGGTCATATCCGCGCGCACCGGGGGCAAGCCGGAGTTCACGCGCACCTGAACCTCGCGGTCGCCCAGCGGTTTCTTCAGATGTTGCAGCGCCTGCTGAATGACATCTTCGATGCGAACGGCCTCGAAGTGCAGCTCGAATTCGCCGGCTTCCAGCTTGGCCATCTCGGAAGCTTCTTCCACCAGATGATTCAGGCGGTCGCATTCTTCGTTGATGATGGTCAATAATTCCTGGGCTTGCGCCGGCTTGGCTTGGGGCGCCGCCAAGAGGCTGGTCACCGCGGCTTTGATGGAGGTCAGCGGCGTCCGGAAGTCATGCGCGATCGAATCCATCAGTGCCGATTTCAATCGCTCGCCTTGCCTGTCCGCTTCAGATTCGCCTAATTGTTCGATGGCCCGGGCGCGCTCGATGGTGATGGCCACCAGCGAACCGATAGCATCCAGCGTCTGCCGCGAAAGCTTTGCTCCGGAGATTCCCAAGCTTCCCATCGGTTTCACGCCCAAACGCACTGGAAGGAAATACAGCGCCTCCTGACTGTTCACCACGGCATCATCCCGCAGGTAAGCCGCCCTCAACTGCTCTTCATCGATTTGCGCCGCTCCATACCCCGAGCGGTAATACTTGTCCTTTTGCGGCATAAATAGCTCGGAGGCACCGGCCTCAAAGCACTCCACGATGTAGTTCGGCACAGCGTTCATCAACTGGATCACGTTCCCTTCGCCCAGCAACTTCTGGCTGAAAGCATACAATCTCTCGAGTTCCATTCGGCGGCTGTTCGCGGCGTCCGCTTCCTTGCGGATCTTCGCCGAAAGTTGGCTTCCCATGATCGAAGTAAACAGAAACGCAAACAGAGCTATCCAATTCTGCGGGTCCGCAATGGTGAAGGTTCCGACGGGCGGAAGAAAATAGTAATTGAACAGCAGCATTGCTGTGACCGACATGAAAACGGAAACCGCCATTCCCCAGACGGCGGAAACTGCTAAAATCGCCAGGAGAAACGTCAGCGCCACGGTAGTTTGATTGGCGGGCAGGATGACGCGATAAAAATAAGTTGTGAAAGTGAGGACGATAGCGGCCGCGAGGAAACCCGTGCCCCGGCCGACCAAGAGCCGTATCATGCTCGTATTCTAACGCACAGACTCTCTTTTCAGAGGAGCAGATCGTTCCTTGCCTAAGAAACCTGAAGAATGGCTCGAAGCGGTCTCTCCCGCGCCAAAATCGCGGGGCATCTTTAAACTTTTCCTGGGCTACGCGCCGGGCGTTGGTAAAACCTTCAGCATGCTCAGCGAGGCCATCCGCCGCAAGAGCCGCGGCGAAGACGTGGTCATCGGCGTTGTTGAAACGCATGGACGCAAGGGAATCGCCGAGCTTGCTCAGCAGATCGAAGCAGTGCCTCGCAAGAAGATCGAATACAAAGGCACGCTGTTCGAAGAGATGGATGTGGACGCGATACTCGCTCGACGCCCCGCTGTTGTCCTGGTCGACGAACTCGCCCATACCAACATTCCAGGAAGCAAACATCGCAAACGATACGAGGATGTGCAGGAGCTTCTTGCCGCCGGGATTGATCTCCTTTCCACTCTCAACATCCAGCACATAGAAACCATCGCTCCCACGGTCCGTGCCATCACTGGAGTGACGGTCCGCGAGACGGTCCCAGACTGGGTTCCCCTCTCTGCATCAGAAACCGTGATGGTTGATCTAACTCCCGAAGCCCTGCAAAACCGCATGAAACGCGGCGACGTCTATGGCCAGGAAAAGGTCGAGCAATCTCTCAAGAATTTCTTCCGCCGAGGGAATCTTATCGCTCTCCGCGAACTGGCTCTTCGCCAGGTCGCTGAACAGGTGGACCGGAGCTTGGAGTCTTATATGGACTCCAAAGACATCCGCCAGAATTGGGGCGTGCGCGAACGCCTCGCGGTCTGTGTTTCCGGGAATCCGTCCGGCCAATACCTCATCGCACGTGCCGCTCGTCTGGCCCGACGCATAGATGCCGAGCTTTATGTTCTGCATGTGGATCGGGAGTTTGGCCAACGCCAAGAGGACGCCAAGGCGCTCGAAGCCAATTTACGTTTTGGAGAAAACCTCGGTGCGCATATCACGCGCCTAAAGGGAAAGAGCGTTGCGGACGCCATCGCGGAATTCGTGCGCAATAAGCACATCACCCAGGTTATGTTTGGGCGCGCCCTGGTTCGCGATTGGCGCAAGTATCTCTATCTTTCCGCGGTCCACCGATTCCTCCGCGAATCTCCACCGGTTGACGTGCACATCGTCACTCAGGAGCCGGCAGACACTTGAGATGTATCACGGGCAATCGCTTCCAGAAAGGTGGATCTTAACGTCGTCGGGGGATGAAAAAGATCAACTGGTCGGGCGCGCGTCGAAAAATATGGAACTAGATTATTGCCCAATGCGCTTTGTAAACAGCCCGATTCTGGGCGTAGTTGTATAAGCCATTTGACAAAACGGCCTCCTTGTAGCGCTAGCAGAGATGGATCCTTAAAGCCCATTCCGCGATCAGGACGACGGCGTCAGCAGACCTATATTTTTGTGGGGCGACCTTACCCTTATACCTGGGTGCCGAAAAATTGGAGCCCGCAGGCTAACGCGCGTTAGCCTGCCGAATGCACTGAAGGAGATGAAATGAGAAAGACAAGTTTCCTTGTTGTTCTGCTACTTTCGTCTTTGTCCTTGCAGGCGAAGGACAAGCCGGCTTATGAGAGGGGCGAAATTGTGCAGATGGATTCTGCAGCGTGCGGCTTGGCAGAAAAGGACGGCAAGACGCTGGCTGGGGAGATTTTCGGCACCGACGGCCAGCACAAGAAAACACAGGAAACGCTGTGTCAGGAGTATGTGCTGCGGTCACAGCGGATTACGTACCGAATCCGTCCGAAAGATGACAAACACCCTTCACTTCTGCCGATTGGCGAGACTGCAGAGTTTCGAATTCACAAGGACAAGTTGCTGTTGCGTGTCCCGGAGGCCGACGGCAAAGAAAGAGAGTACATCGTTCTGTCGATGATGCCGCGGACAGACGTGGCAGAAAACCGCGCTGCGACGGCGCACGCCAACCGTTAGATCGTTTGGGGGCCATGTTTGACTGGACTTGGCTGACGCTGGTTCGGGACAGGAGGTTTCGCCGCGGGCCGACCCCCCGATGGGCCAGCGAGCGAACCAAGAGGTCTCTTTACCATTCGAATGCTTGTGGGTTCATCAGCCTTGTCCGCCGGGCACTCTTGGGCTGAACATGGGTGACGGGACGGAAAAAGGTCTGATGCCCACTCCTGTATGACACCCCTCCTGCACATCCAGGATCTTCGCGTCGCATACATTTCACGGGATGGGAAAAAGTCCCCTGCACTTGCCGGAGTAGATTTTGAGTTGGGTCCTGGAGAGATTCTTGGTGTGCTCGGCGAGTCCGGTTCGGGCAAGAGCACACTCGCGATGGCGCTACTGCGGCTCCTTCCCGGGAATGCGGAGATTGAAAAGGGCGCCGTTCTATTCGAAGGGCAGGACTTGCTGCGGGCAGAACCTCGTGTCCTCGAAGACGTTCGCGGCGCGCGTATTGCACTTATTTTTCAAGAGCCTTCGCTCGCATTGCACCCCACGATGCGAATTGCTGAACAAGTCAGCGACGTCCTTGCCGCGCACGAATCGGCAAGCCGAGCGGCCCGGGGTCAAAAGACACTGGAGTTGCTCGCAGAAGTTTTTCCTACGGATGCGGCGCGCATTGCAGACTCCTATCCCCATCAACTAAGTGGTGGTCAGCAGCAGCGGGTGCTGATCGCCCAAGCAATCGCGTGCGGCCCAGCTCTGATCGTCGCGGATGAGCCGACTGCTTCTCTGGATCCCACGACGCAGCAGGATATCCTTCTGCTCTTTCGAACTCTGCGGGGAAAATTCAATTTGTCCATGATTCTGATCACACACAACCCTGCGTTGCTGGCGGGACTGGCGGACCGTGTATTAGTTTTGTATGCAGGAAAAGTCGTGGAAATCGGCCCGACGGAACAAGTCCTCAAATTTCCTCACCACCCCTACACACGCGCGCTAATGCAAAGCGTGCCGGCGGGACTGGCGGATCCTGCGAAGAACCGCAAGTCACGGATGCCGGTGATACCGGGTGAGGCGCCGAATCTGGCGGAACTCGGGAGCGGCTGCCGATTCGAGTCTAGATGTGTGGACAGGATGGATCAGTGCACACAGCGGGAACCGGCAGTGGTGGCGGTGAGCGCACGGCACGCCGTTTCGTGTTTCAAGTACGGCGAATGATAGCGTTGAGGCGCGAGTATGGGCAGACTCCTGATCGTCGAAAAGCTCGGGAAACGCTACGAGTGCACGCGAGTGTTCGGGGCCGAGAAGGAAGTAACGGCGTTGCATGACGTCACTTTTTCCATTGGGCAAGGGTCGACACTGGCTCTCGTGGGTGAATCGGGTTCCGGGAAAAGTACACTGGCGTTCTGTATCGCCTGCCTGGAGCGGCCGACGTCCGGAAGAATTATCTTTAATGGAAAAGATATCACCACCCTCGATGAAAAGGAATTGCGCGAGGTGTATCCAGAGATTCAGCTGGTGTTCCAAGATCCGGCGCGCTCCCTGAATCCAAGATTTTCCGCGATAGAGATTGTAGGTGAGCCACTGGTGGTACAGGGCCGCTTGGACAAGCTGGAGCGAGAATCGAGGGCGCGAGCCCTTCTTGCGCAGGTAGGCCTCCCGCAAGCAAAGGCCTTGCAGAAAGCTGAGGAGTTCAGCGGCGGGCAAAGGCAAAGGCTGGCGATCGCACGTGCCCTAGCGCTAGAGCCAAAACTGTTAATTCTGGATGAAGCCCTTTCCGCGCTGGATTGCTCCGTGCAAGCGCAGATCGCGAATCTGCTGATGGATCTACAAGGCTTGCTGGGATTGACGTATCTCTTCATTACGCACGATTTCGCGATGGCGGGACATCTGGCCGACGAAATCGCGGTGATGGAGCAAGGAAAGCTGGTCGAACTCGGTGCCGCGGATAAAGTCTTGGGGGCGCCGGACCAAGAAGTCACGCGACGCTTGATTGCCGCAACACCCAGGCTGACCGCCGAGGCGCCCGCGCCAAGGGCCGTCTAATGCGCTACTTCCTGCGCCGATTGATGCAGGCCGCATTTCTTCTGGTCGGAGTATCCATTCTTACATTTCTTTTTTCCGCGCTTGCGCCCGGAAACTATTTTGACGACATGCGTTTGAATCCGCAGATTTCACCAGAAACCGTAGCGGCATTGCGGGTGCAATATCAAATTGATCGGCCGCTGACGGTGCGTTACGGCCGATGGTTGAACGCGCTACTGCACGGCGAGATGGGATTCTCTTTTGCGTACAACAGCCCCGTTGCGCCGCTGTTGTGGGTGCGCGCTCGAAACACATTGCTGCTCACGTTGACGGCCACGCTGATCGCTTGGTCGCTGGCCCTCCCCCTAGGAATCTGGAGCGCCGAAACTCGAGGGCGCTTGCCGGATCGTGCGCTCGCTGGCATGACCGCGGCGCTTCTCGTCATTCCGGACCTCGTACTTGCGATCGGGCTGCTTATTCTGGCTGTGCGCAGTGGATGGTTTCCCACGGGAGGAATGAATTCCGTGGGATTTGAAAGCCTCTCGCAGGTCCGGAAATTCCGTGACGTCGCTTGGCATATGGAATTGCCGGTTCTCGCGCTTGTCCTTTCCGCATTGCCCATTCTAGTTCGACACGTGCGTGCCGCTGTGGCCGAGGTGCTCGATGCACCCTTCCTGCGGGCGGCCACAAGTCACGGCATTCCGCAGCGAATACTTCTTTACAAGTATGCGCTTCGAGCTGCCGCGATTCCCCTCATCTCACTTTTTGGATTCAGTGTGGGAGCACTCTTGAGCGGCTCACTACTCGTAGAAGTTGTCATGAGCTGGCCAGGGCTTGGGCCGCTGCTGCTTGAGGCCATCCTCGCTCGCGATTTGTACGTTGTAATCGGTGGCGTGCTTTGTTCGACGATATTTCTAGTCGCGGGAAACTTCCTTGCGGATGTGCTGATGTACTGGGCCGACCCCAGAATCCGTACGGGGGTGGCCGCAAATTGATTCAGCGTAGCGCATGGAAGCGCTGGCTCCTCGGCATTGCAGTTCTTCACGGAATTGTCGCGTGCGCCGGCTTTTTCGCGCCGTACGATCCCGCCGAGCAGGACCGCGAGCGGCCCTATCTGTCGCCGATGAAGATTCATTTGTTGGATAGAGAAGGACACTTTCACTTTCGCCCTTTTTTCTACGAACAGCAACTGCGCCGCGGTTCCTTTGATCAGTTTGAGGAACGCACTCAGCAAGCCATCCCTTTACGTTTCTTTGTGACCGGCGCGCGCTACCACTTGCTCGGCCTTCTGCCGTCCCGCACGCATTTTTTCGGCGCGGAGGAGAGCCGAGTGTATTTGGTGGGCAGCGATGCTTACGGCCGCGATCAACTATCGCGAATTCTTTATGGCGGGCAAATCTCGCTGCTCGCGGGATTGCTGGGCGCGGGCCTGACACTGGCGATCAGCGTGCTGATCGGGGCCACAGCTGGTTATTTCGGCGGCTGGCGAGATGCACTGTTGATGCGCGTGGCTGAACTGTTTGGCGCCCTGCCCTGGTTATATTTACTGCTCGCGCTGCGAGCCTTCCTGCCGCTCTCGGTCAGCCCCCTACAGGCCTTTTTCCTGATCATCCTGGTGATCGGAGCGGTGGGCTGGGCGCGGCCAGCGCGGCTGGTTCGCGGAGTGGTTCTGAGCGCGAAAGAGCGGGATTATGTGCGCGCCGCGCGGGGATTCGGGGCCAGGGATGTTTATCTCCTGCGGCGGCATATTTTGCCGGAAACTTCGAGCGTAATTCTAACGCAAGCGGCCATACTCGTGCCGCAATTCGTGCTAGCGGAGATGACGCTTTCGTTTCTAGGCCTGGGTGTCCCGGAGCCGGTGCCCAGCTGGGGCAGTCTCCTCGCCAGCCTTCAGCAATATAGTGTTCTGGTGTCGTACTGGTGGATGTACTTGCCGGCACTCGCAATCGTGCCGTTCTTTCTAGGATACCTGGGACTCGCGAGTGCATTGCAGCAGAAGGCAGGCACAGAGAAGATAGTCAGGACGACTAGTGGGGGCAGATGGTGAGCATAATAGGATTCTCCACCTTTGGCAGATGGTTTGGCTGTGGCCTGCTCCTGGCCGTCGCTGGCGTTGCTTCGCAGCCTGCCAATGGACTTCCGCCTCGGCCGAGTTCCTCCCAAGAACTGCTCACTCTCCCGGGGGAAATCGGAAAACAGGGCGGGCGTCTGGTTGTTTCCTTGCGGGCTGAGCCAAAAACGCTGAATCCGCTGACCGCCGCGGATGCACCGTCGCGCGAAGTGATTCTGGGCGCGATGCAAGCGGACCTGATTCACATCAACCGCGCGACGCAGCTCACGGAACCCGCTCTGGCCAACTCCTGGAAAGTTTCCGCGGACGGATTGCAGTACACGCTGACCTTGCGCAAAGGATTGCGGTTTTCCGACGGTCAGCCTGTCGATGCAGATGATGTCCTATTCTCATTCCGGGTTTATCTTGACGAGAATGTTCATGCCACGCAGCGCGACCAGTTGATCGTCGGCGGCAAACCAATCGCCGTGCACAAAGTGGACGCGCAAACAGTGGTCTTCCAATTGGCAAAAACCTATGGCGCAGGGGAGAGACTTTTCGACGGCTTGGCGATCTTGCCGCGCCACTTGCTCGAGAAACCCTATAATGATGGGAAGCTCGCACAAACCTGGACGCTTGCAACCCGCGCGAATGAGTGGGCCGGGCTCGGCCCGTTTCGGCTGAAAGAATACGTCGCGGGGCAAAAGCTGGTCCTGGAGCGCAATCCTTACTACTGGAAACAAGACGCAAAGGGCAACCGCCTGCCGTACTTGGACGAACTGGTTTTCATTTTTGTGCCCAATGCGGATGCGCAGGTCCTGCGGTTCCAGTCCGGGGAAACGGATTTAATCAGCAGGCTCGGCGCGGAGAATTTTTCGGTGCTTAGCCGCCAGCAGGGCAGCTATACGATGTCCGATGCCGGGCCAGGGCTCGAATACAATTTCTTGTTCTTCAATCTAAGTGAGCCGGGAGAAAAAACTTCACAGGATCTGGCGCGGAAATTGAAATGGTTTCGTGAAGTTAAATTCCGGCAGGCCGTCTCCTCGGCGATTGACCGGGAAGCGATTGTTCGGCTGGTTTACCAAGGCCGCGGAGCGGCCCTCTGGGGGCCGGTCGCGCCGGGCAATCATCGCTGGGGGAGTGCGTCGCTCTCTCACCCTTCGCGGTCCCTCGAGAGGGCTCGCGTGCTGCTGAAAGAAGCGGGCTTCACAGGGAGCACCGGTCCCGGCGGCGAGCCCGCACTTGTGGATTCTGACGCCAAGCCCGTCGAGTTTTCCATCCTGACCAGTTCCACAAATGCTGACCGCACCAAGATGGCCACGTTGATTCAAGAGGATCTGAAACAGCTTGGGATGCGCGTTCAAATTGTGCCGATGGAGTTTCGGTCCTTGATCGATCGCGTCACCCAAACGAGAGAATTTGAGGCTTGCGTCCTGGGACTGGTCAGCTTCGACGCCGACCCAACTGCCGAGATGAACGTTTGGCTCTCGAGTGGCGGAACACACCTCTGGAACTCCTCGCAAGCACATCCCGCAACGGCATGGGAAGCAGAGATCGACAAACTGATGGAGCAACAGCTTGACGCGCCAAACTATGAGCAGAGGAAAAAGTCGTTCGACCGCGTGCAGGAGATTCTCGCCGAAAACCAGCCAATGATTTTTCTTGCAAGCCCGGACATTCTGGCGGGGGCAAAAAATTCCATCGGGAATTTCCATCCGGCCGTTCTCGAACCGTACGTCCTGTGGAACGTCGAACAGCTGTACTTCAGAAATACCTCAGGTAACGGTCGCCCATGAGCCCTGTCATTGCGAAGGCAGAAAAGAAGACTCGCAATGCCTGGGATGACCAGCGGTTGGTCAAGGAGTGTCTCGCGGGAAACGAAGATGCGTGGTCGCTGCTGATTGACAAGTATAAAGCGCTCATTTACTCGATCCCCGTCAAGTACGGTTTGCCGCCCCATGAAGCGGCCGACGTATTTCAGTCGACTTGTATGGAGCTGCTGACGCGTCTGCCAGGCTTGCGCGAGCCGCGCGCGCTTCCCAAATGGCTGATGCAGGTGGCGCATCACCAGTGTTATCGCGTCAAGCGCCAGCAGCAACGCCTGGTCAGCCGCGATGCGGAGCCGGACTTGCCGGAGCCGGAAACGCCCGCGATCGCCGAGACCCTGGTACAGCAGACGCAAGAGGAACAGATGCTGCGTGAAGCAATGGGAACACTTACTCCGCAATGCCGCAAGCTCGTGGAACTGCTCTTTTTTGAAACTCCTCCGCGGCCTTATACGGAGGTCGCTGCGGAATTGGGGCTCGCACTGGGTTCTATCGGGTTTACGCGCCAGAAGTGCATGGATCGATTGCGGCGGAATCTGGACGAACTGGGATTCCACTAATGCCCGCGCTCAAGAAAATTCCGCCGGAGGAACTCTTTTCCCGGTTGGGACAGATCGAAAGTGAGCCCGCTCGCCGCAAGTTCCTCGGGCGTTACAAATCATTGGCGCAGCCAGAGATCGTCAAGCAGATCTCCAATTTGGTCCTCGAGAAAATCCGCGTGGATACGCGTGAGTCCTTGCGCCTGGCGGACGCCGCACTTCTGATCGCCCGCAAGCTGCGCCGGAAGGAAGTTCTGGCCTTAGGCCTGCGGACCAAGGGAAATGCGCTGTATGCTTCCGGCGAAAACCGCGCCGCAGTCAAACACCACGAACAAGCCATCGCCATTTACGAAACGTTGGATAACAAGAAGGAAGCAGCGCGCACCCTGAGCAGCTCGATCCAACCCTTGATTCTCCTGGGCGAATACGACCGGGCCTTTGCGGCGTCTGAGCGCGCACGTGAAATTTTCACGGTCCTTGGTGAGACTCGCCGTATCGCCACCCTTGACAATAATGTGGGCAACATCCTTCACCGCCAGGACCGATTCGAAGAGGCTGTCCGGCACTACGAGCGCGCTTACAAGACATTTTCCGATTTTCAAGACTGGGAACACGTGGCTATGACGCTGAGCAACATTGCCATGTGCTCCATCAGCCTAAACGATTTTGCCCGATCGCTGGATTGCTACCAGAAGGCTCGCAGACTATGCGAACAAAACAATATGCCGCTGCTGGTGGCGCAAGCCGATTACAACATCGCTTACCTATACTACTTCCGAGGCGAATACAGCCGGGCCATCGAAATGCTCTTTGCCTCGCGGCGCGCTTGCGAGGCGACGGGCGACGCCTATCATTTTGCCCTTTGCCATCTCGACCTTTCGGAGATCTACCTCGAGCTGAACTTAAGCGAAGAAGCGCGGGAAATGGCTCAGGAAGGGTTTCTGCGGTTCGAAAAACTGGGCATGGGCTATGAAGCCGCAAAAACGCTGGCGAATGAAGCGATCGCCTACGGCCAGCAAGGGAAAACAGTTCACGCGCTCGAACGCTTCACCAGAGCCCGCGAGATGTTTGGCCGGGAAAAAAACCTAGTGTGGCCCCGGCTTCTGGATCTGTACCAGGGACTGCTGCTCTTTCACGAGGGCCGCTACTTTGAGGCGCGGAGGTTGTGTGCCGGCGCAGCTGGATTCTTCGATCGCACGTTACTCTCTGGAAAAGCCGTTCTCGCTCATCTTCTTCTGGCGCGCATCGCGATGCAGGTCGGCGAGCCCGCGGTTGCGGAATCAGAGACGGAGGCTGCCGTCGTCAGGATTGAGCGCCTGCATGCACCGTTGCTCGCCCATCAAGCACACTTTCTCCGCGGGCAGCTTGCTCAGGGCCGGGGCGATCGCTTGGCGGCTCTCGCAGCTTACGGGGAAGCGCGCAAAGCCCTCGAAGCTTTGCGTAGCCGGCTGCACTCCGAAGAATTGAAGATCTCCTTCGTGAAAAACCGCCTTCAGGTTTACGAGGCGCTGGTGGAATTGCACTTGAGCGGTGACCCTGGCGAATCCGCTGCTGCCGAGGCGTTTGCGTGCATGGAAGCAGCGAAGTCTCGCAGCATGACGGAAATGATTTTTCAAAGCGGCCAGAGCTTGCCCATGGGAGATGCCGGCCAGAGCGAATTGGTGCGGCGAATCCGGGATCTGCGCGAAGAACTGAATTGGTACTACCATCGCATCGAGTTGGAGCAATTACAGCCGGAGGAAAGTTCCTCCAAGCGCCTTCGACAATTACAAGAGAAAGCGGTCTCCCATGAGAACGAACTCTTGCGAGCGCTGCGGGAACTGCCGGCGAACGAACGCGAAAACGCGACTCTTGAAGCTCCCGCGGACTTTTCCCTCGCTAGGCTGCAGTCCACCCTGCCCTTGGACGCCGCGCTGGTCGAATACTATTCGACGGGTGATCGGCTTGTAGCCGCCGTGGTTACGCGAAATTCGATCAAGATCACCGGGGTCAGCGTAGTTTCCCGTGTCATCCATTTTCTGCACCTGCTCCGCTTTCAACTCTCAAAATTTCGCATGGGGGCGGCCTACGCTCACCGCTTTGAGCAGCCGTTGCTATCAGCGACGCTGGGCCATTTGGAAGCGCTCTATGCGGAACTCATCGCTCCGATCCGCGAGCAACTTCACGCCAAGCGTTTGATCTTTGTGCCACATGGGGCCCTGCACTTTCTTCCGTTTCATGCATTGCGCGATGGCCACAACTATCTCTGCGATTCACACACTATTTCCTACGCTCCGAGCGCAACCGTCTTTGCTCTTTGCCAGGAAAAAACCGGCAGTGAGATGCCCAACTCCCTGGTTATGGGAATTCCCGATGAACGGGCTCCGCACATTCTGAATGAGGTGCAATCCGTCGCCACCCTATTGCCGCATCCCGAACTTTTCCTGGGCGCACAGGCGACGTCGGACATACTTCGCAAGCGTGGCTCAGCGAGCAGTCTTCTGCACATTGCAACTCACGGCAGTTATCGCCAGGACAACCCGATGTTCTCCGGCATCCGGCTCGGAGATGGCTACCTGAACTTGTACGACCTCTACCAAATTCGCTTGCCTGCCAAACTTGTGACGCTAAGCGGTTGCGCCACAGGTATGAACTTCGTTTCCGCAGGAGACGAACTTCTGGGCTTGCAACGCGGCCTCTTTTGCGCCGGTGCGACCTCATTATTGCTATCCCTGTGGGACGTCCACGACGAGAGTACCTCCGCTCTTATGCGCGAGTTTTACAAACACTACATTCAAACCGGCGACATGCCCGGTGCCCTGCAATCCGCTATGAAGGAACTCCGCCAGCAACACCCTCACCCGTATTTCTGGGCCCCTTTTGTCCTCGTAGGCAAACTATCTGAAAATAAAGCAGTTAGCTAAAGCTTTTCTCCCTATATTTTTCACCCCCTCCACTCCCCTTATTCCACGAGAGCTGTATCGGCTCTCATCCGCTGGGGAGCGGAAGTTCAAGGAAAGGCTGATGGGGGATGAAGATGAAACACTTTACGACCGAGGAGTGGATCGATTACGTGAACCAAATGAGTTCTCGAACACAACTGGAAGCGATGAAGAAGCACTTGAGTGCAGGTTGCAAGCGGTGCGCGGAAATAGTGGCTCTATGGCAAAAGGTTCACAACATGGCAGCTTTGGAGGCCGCTTACCAGCCTCCGGCGAGGGACGTTCGAATCGCCAAAGCCGCATTTGCTACGGCTCGCCAAGCCGGTCATCGGAAGGGAAAGAGCAGCTTTGTCGAAGTGTTGTTCGACAGTTTTTTACAACCTATGGTGGCGGGCGCGCGTTCCAGCGGCCTGGGAGCAAGACAAATGCTCTATCGCGCTGATCCCTACCAAATCGATATTCAGATTGAAGCAAAGCCGGAAGGCAATCGCCTCACGGTGACTGGCCAACTCCTGGATATTAGTTCCCCAGGTGTCGTCGGACGCGAGGTGAAAGTCACACTTTCCAATCATCGCGGAAATGCCGTCCATACGGTCACCAATGAGTTTGGCGAGTTTCGCGGCGAAATTGAAAACAGTGGCGACCTGGAGCTTTCCTTCCCCGGCCAGGGCGAAAAATCCATCATGATTTCGCTCCGCAACGCTCTGGGAAATTTGCCTGGGAGCAAAGCGTGACAGGTTCACGCCATATCGAGATTCTCGGATATTTGCCCAATGGTACGAAGGTACCAAAAGCAAATAGTTCGAGCGAATGTGACGGTTATCACACCCGTACTATGGGCTCAAACGGCCGCCGCCGCGACACTTGCGGGGTATCCCTTTGTGCCGAAGGCGGAGTGAACTTAAACCAGGAGTCCCCCAGAAGGGATCTATTTTATGAAACGTAGTCTACTTGTTTTCGCCATACTGATTGCTATCGCCACCGCAGGTGTCCAGCCCGCTGCGGCCCAGAATCGCTACATCGTCCGGACAAACGGCGGACTAACTTCCGTACTTAACCTCTGCCTTTCAGCCAACTGCCAGGTTCAGGGGGCGCTCGACGGACCCGTCGGCCAGACTTATCTGGTGACTTCGACAGGCAACCTCATTTCAAATCTTCTGAATGGCACAATAAATCTTCTAGAGTCCCTCCTCGGCATCAAGAGCATCGAGCCAGACCAACTTTTGCCCATTCCTCAAAAGCCGATTAGCAACATTCCTGCAGGATTGAACGATCGAACCCCGGTCAACTATTACGGCACTCTCGTCTGGCATGGCTACGCCGCGCAGCCTGCCGCGCAAATCATTCGCCTCACCGATGCCCAGAATGGCTTCAACATCGGCGGCACCGGCATCGTGGCCGTGATTGATACCGGGGTGGATACTTCCCATCCGGTTCTCCAGCCCGTTCTTCTGCCTGGATACGATTTCACCCGCAATCAGCCAGGCGCTTCCGAATGGCTGGACGTACCGCAATTGCAGAACGGGGACAACGAAGACAACTCTGATGATGTAGGCCCTGTGGTCGTCCAACAGTCGAGCGTCGCGATTCTGGATCAGTCTTCGGTGGCCATACTCGACGGCGGGCCCTATTCCGCATTCGGCCATGGCACGATGACAACCGGACTGGTCCACCTCGTCGCGCCGAAAGCGAAGATACTTCCTCTCAAAGCCTTTACTTCCAACGGCTCCGGATATCTTTCCAACATCATCGCTGCCCTTTATTATGCCGTGCAGCACCAAGCCAACGTTGTGAACATGAGCTTTGACGTTTCGACCCCTTCTGCAGCCTTGAGTCAGGCAGTCTCCTATGCCAACCAGAGTGGCGTGGTTTTGGTTGCCGCCGCCGGCAACGAGAACACTAGCGCCCCAGTGTACCCCGCTGCGCTCAACGGCAACGTGATGGGCATTGCTTCGACCACGAACTGGGATGCCCGCTCAACCTTTTCTAACTACGGAAACACAGACGTTTGGATTGCCGCGCCGGGCGAATATGTCATCAGCACCTTCCCTGGCGGCACCTACGCCAGTGCTTCCGGAACTTCCTTCAGTTCTCCGATGGTCGCCGGAAGCGTGGCGCTGATGTTGAACGCCAAGTCTTCCCTGAGCCAGGCATCGGCGTCCAGCGCGTTGTCCCATGCGATTAAACTCACTCCAGATCTCCACAACGGCCGTCTCGATGTCTATCAAGCAGTTTCCGCCTGGGTCAACAGCAAATCTGGCTCTGGCTCCGGTTCGTGCTTCTTGCTCTGCTTGTGACCGCCATGTTGAGTGAGCGCGCACCCGTGCTCGCCGGTTCGTCCCATGTTCCCTGGACGCCGGATACCCTGCGCGTCAAACAGGTGGAAGAGCAGGTCACCGCGCTGCGCAGCTCGGTGATCTGCGCCTTCAATCAGCTTCTGGACCTGAAGGATCTCAACACCGGCGTTCACAGCACGCGCCTTGCGGAGTGGGGTATGCGCGTCGGTCAGGAACTTGGCCTGGAAGAATCGGAACTCCAGAACCTCGAAGTTGCCGCCCTTCTGCACGATATCGGCAAAGTTGGAATTCCGGACGCCATCTTGAAGAAACCTGGACGCCTGGACGCGAACGAATACGCCCTGATGAAAAAGCACCCGGAATACGGCTGGGCGGTGCTCCGCATGCTGCCGGGATTTGAACGCGCGGCCCTCGACATCCTTCACCACCACGAAAACTTCGATGGTAAAGGCTACCCAGCGGGGTTAAGAGAACTGGAGATTCCTGTCGTCTCTCGCATCGTGTCGGTCATCGACGCTTTCGATGCCATGGTTTCTTCTCGCCCCTACCGCGTCGGCCTGCCTCACGAAGAGGCCGTTCGCCGCCTCGTGGAGTCGAGCGGCACGCAGTTCGATCCTGCCGTTGTGCAATGTTTCATTGGCTTCGCGCAAGCCGAGATGGCCACGGTTTTTGCTGCCGCCGGTACCTCTGTCTCGTCAGCACTGTAGACTTTTCTCTTGGTTGCCCGACCAAGACAAGCCTATCCGCCGAGCATGTGAGAATAACTGGTCGGGGCGCCCGGATTTGAACCGGGGGCCTCCTGCGCCCAAGGCAGCGAAAGGAATGCCGTCTGATTGGTCCGCCTAGCTTTGTGCTGCGTTATAGCACATGTTTTTGGACCTAGTTTGTCAGTATTTGGACCCAAGTTGGACCCAACTTTTTCCGACTGCCGCCAACACAAACTTCAAACGCTTTGGACGTCGATTCGATCCCACCGCCCCTACCAACCATCCTACTGATCGGTTTGAACTTAGCAAAATCGCGAGTGGCAAAAAGGGGCAGACTAGGCCGAGACTGCATCACTTCAGGATTCGTTCAAGCCGCCTGGGTAGGAACTCACGCAACACATTTACTCCAGCACGGGCAGCCATCGCATACTCGAACGACACTGCGCCATCGTCGGCCGAGTTCGCGCTCCGCGGCTGCCATGCACGCGAAATGAACGCGCCCGCTGCGCCTCCGCCGATGGCAGAAAACGAAATGAAACGAGATCCATCATCGTGCCGCGCAAGCAACGTACTCGTGATTGCATAACTTAGACGTCCTATCCCGGTCTTCCCAGATCTGAAATACCGGTTGTCCTCATGCAACCCAAAAGCGATTGCGTTGCTGACTGTTGAGCCAATTAGGTGCTGACCGTAGGCGCTACCGAACCGCCGCCCGTAACCTTCCACGCCCTGGCTCCATTCATGAGGCTTATTGCGGGCTTGGTTAAGGCCTGACTGAGCCGCCGGATATAAGAAAGCCTGCGGCTCGACGAGGGAATACGCGTAGTGGTCCCACCGTTCACGGTTGGTCATTGGAACAAAATAATCCGCTTGCTCGGTCAAGGTCTCCCTTCCGGATTCGATGGAAGGCGTTTGATCAGTACCAGCGAGACTAGTTTTGGACTGCTGAGAGCTATACGACTCTGCTTTAGCACAGGGCGCACTGGGCAGCTCCGACTGGGGGCCAGGCACCTGGCCAAGGGCCGGAATTGAAGAAATCAATAACACCATCGTACCAAGCGCAAGCAGGTTCTTTCGAATCGGGCGAGTATATTGCAGAGTAGACATATTCATTTCTTGTGGGCGACCGTTTCAGGACCTGCTTCGTGAACGGGGTTCCGTAGAAGACTGTTGGAGCCCCCAAAAGTTCAATGCTTAGTGACCGACGTGCGGAGCTTATCGAAATTACTTAGCTTTCTCCGCACTGCCGGTTTGCGGCGGTTCGTCTTCGGCTTTGCTCCAACTGGGATCCGGGTTGTATTCCTTCATGCTCTTGGCGAGAACTTCGGTTCTCTTACCGAGATCTTTCTGATACACCACTCCATCCACGCCAACGATGAAGGTCATCACGCCGGAGGACCTGTATTCCGCGGGATAGGCCACAAACGCGAAGCCCTCGGTCATTTTGCCATTCACGATGTAGCTCTTTGCGCTGTCGGGGGCACCCTTTCCCTGGCGCGTCAGAACATAAAAGAAATAACCGCGAAACGGAGTTGGCGGGCCGGCTTTGTCTTTCGTGTAACCCTCGGCGACGGCGGAAGCGACTAATGGCCCGATCGGGCTCTGGGGCTCACTGTCCGAACCCTTCCAGTAGAGGCCATTGTGCTGGCCTTCATCGCTGAAGATTTGCTTGGCGTACTCGTTGTGCTGCATCGCGTAGTAGTCCTTTTGCGCAGCCACAAGCTCCTGGCAAATACGAATGGCGGAGAGTTCGTTTCGGCCAATGCGGCGGAACAAGATTTCCATCTTTCCGGCTTCGGTGTCGAAATACCACGAACTATCTTTGTTGACGAGGGGTATAGGCGTCGGCCAATTCTTCGCGCCGATGTACAAAACAATAGTTCCATCCGGTTCTTTAACCAGACGGTGCATTTCTTGGTATCTCTGCACGAAATTAGCGCGATTCTGGGCGTCTTCGGTTTCGTCACCCGACGAGACGATTTGCTTTCCGTCAGGTCCGAGGACATCGAGCATCGCTTCTTCGTCGTTATTCTGTGTTGCCGTGACGAGTGCGTTGATCGCGTTCTCCGGCGATGAAAACGTCTTCTGCCTATGTTGCTGCCCCACGGAACGCGCTGGAAAGCCCCCCGCTAGCAAGATGCCGACAGCGGCCATTTCAATAAGATTGGTCCAATCAGGTTTACCGAAGTTCTGCTTTGTACGCCCCATGAGGCTTCTCTCCAATTCTAAATTTCACGAAGTACTAGAAATCTGACAAAACTTCGATCATCAATGCCTTCCACCGCTGCCACGCGCCCCTCCTCCGCCGCCGAAGCTGGCACTTCCGCGTGATGAATAGCTCCTTGTCGCTCCGCCGTGGTCGTAACCGCTGAAGGCGCCCGAGCGCGTACCGCTCTGACCGCGGGGTTCAGCGTATCCTCGACTTGCTTTGTTGTTTCCTTCAAAAGGCCTGGCCGTTGCGCCGGGACGGTTGGATTCGCCGCCTCGCTCGTGGTTAGCTCCGCCGCGCGCGTCTCCGCCTCGATAGTAGTTGTTCCGGTTATAAAACGTGTTGCTCCGGGAGTGGTACCTGTCGTGATCATGAATTACGACTCGGTGATGCCAATCGGACCCCCAATGATGCCAGCCCCAACCATAACCTCCGTAGTGGCCAATGCCGAAGCCAACTCCGAAGAACAGGGCCGGGCCGTCATACCAAATGCCCGGATACGGATACCAACCCGGCCAGGCGACAATCGGACCTCCATAGACGACCCAGGGATCGTATGCAGGAACGTAAACGATTTCGGGACTGACCGGATCGATCTCGATGTCCGAACCTTCGGCAGTTACGGTTTGTTGCGGCGAGGAGTTGAGTTTGCCCGCTTCTTGCGCGCGGCGCCGCATCACTTGAATGGCGTTCATCACGTCTTGTTCCTGGTTGTAGTAGGCGTCGCCGAGAGACGACGTCCACGAGATGTTTTTGTCCATGTTGCCGAGAACAGAGGGAAACGCAGTGAGTGCTTTGACGCTAGGGTCCCAAGGCTGCTGGTCCACGGCTTGGGCTAAAGCGTCGCCCTTCAAATCAGGATGCGATTGCACCCACCGGTCGGCCTCGACGACCTGTTCGGGGAACGTCGAAGCCGCAAGTATTTGGGCTACCAGTGAATCCGGATAGAGGGCGATGGGCGCCACCAATTGCTGTAATTCTTCGGGGGTTTGCTGCGTGTACGGCGGTCCGGACGGGGACTGTAGCGGACCTGCCTGCTCCTGGGCAACGAGACGCTGCGGGTACGCTGCGCATAACAAAACCAGTGCTAGCAAAGACGCCAAGGCTTGCTGCGCAATGCGCCCCTTCGAGAATTCTGAGGCATGTCGTTGGCTGTTCATGGTGCTGGACCTTCGCTGAACTGTTTTCCCCATTTGGCTCCCACTCGGTAGATGCTCGAATCCTCTCGGGCGGTGCCATTTTTTTGTCGTTCGTTGGTGAAACTTTGGCAGGAGAGGCCCGCCGTGCTGCCGTGCACAAGAATCTCCTGTATTCGAAGCGTATGGATCTGGGAGAAGCTCACAAACTCGAGCGAATCACTTTCTGGCGGCAATGTTTGTTCTTGCCCGAGGTTCTTGGATAACTTCCGACAAAGCCGTCAACCGGAACCGGGTTCACTAATGCGACGATCGCGCATCGCGGTTGACGAGCCGTGTGACTGTCGCAAAGAGAACGCTCACGGATATTCCGCACATCAACACGCCGATGATGCTCTCGAGCGGCCCCAACATCCGCCAGTTTGATGGCAGAACTACCTCGCCATAGCCCACGGTGGCATAGCTGCTGGCCGAAAAATACAGAGCAGATTCCCAGGAAGGTAAGCAAAGCCAGCGATACCAGCCGGCCCAGAATAGAATTAGTACACCGTGCAAAACGACCACCGTGGCTGTGAGTTGCACCACCAGTGCGGTAGAGCGAAACGGTCCGAGTCTGTGGAGATCACCGGCTACAGCACGTCTGACCCAAAATATGAGCGCCGCGAGCCCGGCAGACTGCAGCCAGAGTGTAAGTATCACCAGCAGAACCGTGGTGGCGATTTCACGAAATAATGTCATCGTAAGAAGTACATCCTCAGTGAACGGCAACCTGGCCGCCCTTGCCGGGCTCGTTCTTGGCAAGCAGGAAGCACAACAAAAACATCACCGCGGAAGTCGAGGCGAGCAGCCAGTAGATATCGACGTAGGAGAGTGCTTGAGCCTGTGCCATTACGAAGCTGTACATTCTTGCAAGCGCCTGTTGTTGGGCCGAGTGCATGCTCAAACCGACATGTGTCAGACGGCTCGTCAAGCCTGCGACGGCCGCATCGAACCGATGAGAGCGTGTGTACTCGGCGAGAACAGACTGATGGTATTGACCTCGGCGTGCAAGCAACGTAGTCACAGCCGAGGTTCCTACGCTCTGCCCGATATTGCGCGTGAAGTTGATCAAACCGGCCGCAGCGTTACTTTTTGACTCCGGCAGGCCGACATAGGCAGCCATCGTGAGCGGAACGAATAAAAATCCAACCGGCAGGTACTGCCAAATGCGCATCCACGCGGCAGAACGAAAGCTGATGAGTAGGTCGATGTGCTTGCATGAGAAATACATGGCCACAGCGAGTGCGATCCAGCCGAAAGCGAGAAGGTGCCGGGCCTGAAAGTGTCCGGCGAGGCGCCCGACGAACGGTAAAAGAAAGACCAGAAGAATAGCTGCCATCGAAATGACCATGCCGGCCTTTTGTGCCGTGTAACCCATGAGCGTTTGCAAGAATTGGGGAAGAAGGACGGTTGAACTGAAGAGAACAGCGCCAAGCACGAACATCATCAGATTGCAGCTTGCAAAATTAAACTCTTTGAACAGACGGACATCCACGATGGGTTCCTCGTGGCGCCATTCCCAGATCACGAGCGACACCAAACCCACACCGGCAAGAATGATCAGTGTGGTAATGAACCGCGACCCGAACCAATCGTCTTCTTGTCCTTTGTCGAGCGCAACCTGAAGAGCGCCTACACCGACCGCGAGCAGGCCAAATCCGATGTAATCGAACCTCGCCAGGGTAGCTTTCAGACGGGACAAGTAGGGCGGATCTTCAATTAGCTGAGAAACCAGGAAGACGGCCAGAATTCCCACGGGAACGTTGATATAAAAAATCCAGCGCCAGGAATAGTTATCCGTAATCCAGCCCCCCAGTGTCGGACCAATAGCGGGGCCACAGATGACCGTGATTCCATACAGTGCGAAGGCCAACCCGCGTTTCTCCGGCGGGAAAGTGTCCGCCAGGATTGCCTGCGTCATCGGCTGCAGTCCGCCACCGAAGGCGCCTTGCAGCACTCGGAAAAGAAGCAGCATGCCGAGGCTCGGCGCGACGCCGCACAAAAACGAGCTAACTGTAAAAAAGGCCACGCACATCAGGAAGAAACGCTTGCGTCCGAGCCAACCAACGAGGAAGCCGCTGATCGGAAGCACAACGGCGTTTGACACCAGGTAGCTGGTCAAGACCCATGTGCTCTCGTCATTGCTCGCACCCAGGCTGCCCGCAATGTGTGGAAGGGCCACGTTCGCTATGCTGGTATCGAGCGCCTCCATGAACGCAGCCAGCGAAACCGCGACGCCGATGATCCATGGGTTGACCTTTGGCTGCCACGTCGGTTGCTCAGCCGCGAGAGACGCCGCTGTACTCATCGCACCCTCACGTCTGGCACGACGGACAATCCAGGCTTCAACATTCCCTCCGCATTGAAATCTTGTCCCTCAGTGCGGTCAAAATCGATGCGCACCGGCACCCTCTGCACGACCTTCACGTAGTTGCCCGTCGCGTTTTCCGGAGGCAGCAGACTAAAAACCGACCCAGTGCCGCCGCCCATGTTGGTCACGTGTCCGTACCACGCGCGACCGTAAGCATCCACCTTGATTTTCACGCGCTGCCCAGGCTGCATGTGCTCGAGCTGCGTTTCCTTGAAATTGGCGGTAACCCAGACGTCATTGAGCGGCACAACCTCCAGCATTTCCTGGCCGATACTCACGTTCTGACCGACTTCAACGCTCTTCTTTCCAATGATTCCCGTTACCGGCGACCGAATGATGGTGTAGCTCAGATTTAATTGTGCTTGCGCGAATTGCGCCTTTCTTTGCGACACCTGCGCATCGGCTGCTAGGGCATTGGCGCGCATTAGTGAGATCTGGTCGGGCGCGGTCTCCGCCGTCTTCAAGTCGTTTTTGGACTGCAGAACTTTCCCTTCCGCCTGTCGCACGGCCTGCTCGGCGGCCAGCAGTGCGGCGGAAACTGAAGTGACCGCGGCTCGGTTCGCCGTTGCTGAGGCGATCGCCTGATCGTACTGCTGGCGGGAGATATCTTCTTTCGCTACAAGCTGTTTGGCGCGTTCGAAGTCTGCATCACTCTTGACAGCATTGGCCTCGGCCTGCGTCAGCGCAGCCTTAGCCGATTCGTAATTTTGCTCGGCTGCCCGGAGTCCCGCTTCAGCGTTAACCACCGCAGTTTTCGCTGAATCCAGATTGCTGTAGACCGTTATAAAAGTAATCGGCACGCTCCAATGCGAACTCGCGGCTGTGGCCAGGGCGTTCGTCAGATTCGCTTGCGCCTGTTCCGCCGCGGTCTTGTAGTCCTCAGGATCAATCGTGACAAGTACATCGCCGGCGCGAACAAGCTGGCCTTCAATAACGTGCACCTCTTGGATGTGCCCACTGATTCGGGCACTCAGGGGCATAACATGTCCGTCTACCTGCGCGTCATCGGTGTCTTCGTAGCGAAAAGCATTCCACGCGAAATAGGCGGCTACGATGGCAACTATGATCACAGCCGAAATCACGAGGACTTTCTTGCGCCGGCTTGTTGAGGGTTTGTCGGTTCTCTCTTTCGACGGTGAGCCGGATTCATCTTCCGCAAGATTAATTGTTAACTTTTCATCAGGTTCCATGGTTTGCGTACCGTTCTTGTTCGGCATTACTTTGCTCCTAGATAGTGTTCGTAGTTCGTGCGTGCTACTCCGAGTGCACGAGCCAGCGAAAGTTTTGAGAAGTTGTGGTTGTAGAGGCTGGTTATGTATTGATCGTTGGCGCTGGCGAGAGACTGCTCGGCCTGGACCACTTCAACACTGCCGGTCACTCCGGAAGTGAAGCGGTCTTTCGACCGAGCAAGGCTCTCATTGGCAAGTTCGACGTTCTGTTTCGCAACCGCGACTTGTTCTTTGGCCGCATTGAGATTGAGAAAGGCTGTTCGCACGTCATAGTCAATCTGCCCGGAAACGTTTTCCGCCTCGGCCTTTCGCTGCCGTAATTCAGCTTCTGCCTGGGTAATGTCACCCTTGATCCGTCCGCCGGTGAAAAGCGGAACCCTGATTCCAGCCTGAAATGTGAAATCTCCATGCGAGTGGCCAAATGTTGGCCCAATATCGCCGTAGTCCCCATTCACGGCTACGACGGGATATCGTTCGCCTTTAGTAGCCGAAAGCGTCTGCGCGGCGGCCTTTTGGGAGGCGAGCGCTGAGCGGAAATCGCTGCGCGACTTGTACGCAATTTGCAGCGCTTCGTCGACGCTGAGCGGACTGATGTCGGAATAGGGGAGCGCATCGGCCAGTTCAAACTGCTGCCCCAGCGGGAGTCCGATCGCGCGTCCAAGGGCTAGTTTTGCTACTTGAAAATTGTTCCGCGCAATGCTTAGGTTGTACTCCTCCGTATGCAACTGAACTTCGGTGCGTGTTGCCTCGATTCGTGGGGCCGTACCCGCCTGCACCTGGTCGGCTGCCCGATCGTAAAGAGCTCTCGCATTCTGTACTTGGGCTTCCTGCGCCTTAATTCGAGAGTCTGCCTCGATGATCTGCAAATAGGCGTTGCCGACCGTGAGCGTGACCACGTCGAGGATGTCCTGATAACTGAGTTGCGCGGCCTGTTCGGCTGTGCGCGCTGAGCGAAACCGCTGGATAGACTCGAAACTGAACAGTGTTTGGCTGACGCTTCCATCCACCGAGCTGTAGCTGAATGGTCCAACAACATTGGGAATTCCTGCGATGTTAAATTTGTTGAACCCGAAGGTCGCGAGGTTCACTTGCTGGACGTTCTCCGAAGCGCCTGCGCTGACCTGTGGCAGCAAATTGCTGAGCGCAAGTAGCCGCTGACCGCGCGCAATCTGGACGTTTTCTCCGCTTTCGATCGCTCCGAGGTTGTATCGCAAGGCCATGTTGATGGCGTCACGAAGCGTCAACCGGAGAACCTGATCGCTGGCTGGGCCACTCGGCACGCTTCCGGTGACCGCAATGTTCTGCGCTTTCGCGCTTGTGCCGCCAATGAGAAGCGCGAATACTGCCATCGCAGCCGCAAAGAAAAATCCGGTAAGCCGGTTGAGAACCGAGCTTTTGCCTTTGGTCGTCAATTGCTCAAAAACGTTTTTGATGTAAACACCAGTGGCAATGCATTCAGCTCCAAAGCGTACGGCGAATGCTGCTACCACAGCCGCAAGGAAGAATCCGCCAAACCGGTTGAGGACCGAGCCTTTGCCTTTGGTGGTCAAGTTCTCAAGAATGTGTTTGGTGTAGATCGCGCTGGCGATGCATTGCGCTCCCTCCCTCACCATGGCGCGCAGGAGCAGCTGGCCGCTTTTGTCGATGAACGTGATTTCGTTCAGGTCGACGATGCAGGCTCGCTGGTTATCTCTGCGGTGTTTCTTTTTCCAGCAGGCCCTGAGTTCGCGAAACCAGGGAGCAGTAAGCCGTCCCTGGAGAATCCATCTCTCTTCTGAAGGCGTTTCACTAAAACTGATCTTCAACATGTTGTTTTCCTCACAGAGCAGAAGCGTTGCAAAGCTGACGTTGCGGAATTTGTCCGCCTGTATCGCCTATACCGGTAGTGTCTTTCCCATGCGTCGAATTGGACTTCAGATAACGGCTCAATCTTTCACGCAACTTCTTTCTCGCATGGAAGATCCGTGCTTTGACGGCCGCGACTGAGACACCCATACGCCGGGCTGTCTCCTCAGTCGATAGCTCTGCGAGTTCCCGCAACTCGATGGCTTTCCGCATTCCCGGCCGCAAATTCCCAAGCGTCTCGGACAGAATTTGCGCTCTCTCCCGCCGCAGGTAGCTGGCTTCAGGGTCGGGACTTGAATCGGGCATTTCCAGACTGGCTGCATTTCCTTCGGCCTCACTGTGATCGTCGACCGACACCTCGCGCAGCGCGCGCCCATGGCGCAGTAACATCAGGGACTCGTTGATAGCGATCCGCGTTAACCAGGTGGAGAAGGAGGATTTCCCTTCGAACTTGTGCAAATAAACGAAAGCCTTTTGGAAGCTTTGCTGGACAATGTCTTCCGCGTCCTCCCGGACATGTGCGTATCGCAGCACAACACGAAGGATCTTTTGCCGGTGACGTTTGAAGAGAGTTTCAAATGCCTGTTCGTCTCCGTTCTTGGCGGCAACGACGAGCATTTGTTCCGCAGCAGGATCAGTCAGGCAAGCAATAGTTGGTTCTGTGTTGTGGTTCATAGCGGGCCTCCCGATCAGCTATGTGCCAGCGAACGGCGTGCCCAGAGTCTTGAACACTGCCTTTCCGCCACATGCCGAATAAAGGCAAGACCCGCGCCAAACCGCCAAGATCGTAAGTTGCTGAATTTTCAAGAGAAGATTAAGCGGAAGTCGAAAGTGTCGAAGCAAAGCGATGTTGAAACTGTTGAAACTGTCGAAGGTGTTGAGGTGACTCGAATGGCTACGAGGAAATGGAGGCTGTGACTTTGGATCAGCGTATCGGGTTCGAATTCCGGGGGCAAACAATCTTTGCAACTATCTGCGGTCAAAATTCGGGGGTCCCATTCATTCCGGGATGCCGAGATCCCCAAGCTCACTTAGTGGAATCATCGAGTCCAAGAAATCTGCGGAGTGGTGGAACGTGATAAACGATAAAAACCGCGAATGGGCCGATAGTCCAAAGCACCAATAGTCCCAAACTCAACAAGATTACGATCTCGTGCATATCATTTCGATGCGCAAAACGCGCACGAGATGGATTTTTTTTCACATTGGCCAGCTTTCTAGTACAACCGCCAAGCAATTCGAAAGATTTAACGGCTAAGCCCGTGTTGCACCGCAGCTGAATGGTGTTGCATCGAAGGTTATGATGCGCATCCTCCTTTTAGATTTCGGCGCTGCCTCTCTCGAAGCCGTTCAGAAGGCCCTAGCCGGCCAAGGCTATGAGCTTGCCGTCGAGAGCGGGTTGACGGCCGAAGAAGTCGTCGCACAATCTCCGGAAGTCTTGGTAACCGAAGCGACACCTTCTGACCTCAGCTGTTGTGGACTGATCGCGCAGCTCAAAACCCGGCCGGAAACGGATTCGACTCTCAAAGTCGTGATGATTGTCCATGGCGGTGCTCTGGAGCGAGCCCGCGCCCTGGACCTTGGCACAGACGACGTCATTTCATTTCCGTTCGACGCGGTGGAGTTCGCGGCAAGAATTCGAACTCAGTTCCGGGAGCGCCGGCCCGAAGTAGAACTCAAGACGATGCTTAAGTATGCCGTACAAAGAGAGCGCTACGCAGATATTGCCGTAGAGTCGCTGAGCGGGCGTACCGTAAGCAAACGCCGGTTCTGGTTGATCCCGGCTCTCTTTGTGCTGAGCACCCTAACTGTTCTCGCAGCAGTATTGATAGTCATGTCAACACATGGCAGCCGGAAAGCGACGCTACAGCTGCGAGCGGAAATCGCGCGGTTGAATACCGGCATGCAGCCGCAAGAGGACTTGCTGCTTCGGGCCGAGCAGGCGCGAAATTCCATCGGCGCCAACTCGCGTTCGGCCTCCCCGGTACGCGATTCTCTGAAGGCGCAATCGGAAGTTTTACGCAAAAGAGTAACCGCTTCCGACGGCGAAGAGGCTGTCGCCCTAAAGCAGCAACTTCAGGACACACAGAATCGCTTGTCGCAACTGGAAAAGGAAAGTAGGGTCGCGGAGACCATTGTTCAGAAGTACGGGCCAAGCGTTTGCTTGCTGCACATCGTGGTGGGATTTGTGGACAAAGAGTCGGGACAGCCACTCCAAGTGGCAGTAGATGCCAACGGTAAGCCCCTAGTCGACGAGAAAGGAATGGCGCAGCTCGACATGGGTGGCAGGGGGCCTCGTTTGCAGATCGACGCTTTCGGTACTGGTTTCCTTGCCAGGCCAGACGGAACGGTCCTTACGAATCATCATGTGGTGGAGCCTTGGTGGCATGACGATGAGTTGAAGCAGCTTTTAGACCAAGGCGCGGATCCTCGAGTTCTGTCGTACGAAGCCTACTTTCCTGGCAAGTCTGTGGCTATTCGGGCAAAGCTTGCTCGAATTTCCTCAGAGGCGGATGTCGCAACGTTGAAATTGGAAACTCCACCGCCATCCAACGCGGAACTGCTCGAACTCGACGCTCGAAGCGGAGCGAGCGTGACAGGAGAGCCCGTGGTCCTCATGGGTTATCCCACAGGGGTGGAAGGAATTCTCGCGAGGGCGAATTCGGACGTGGTGCAGAAAATTGCAAGTGGGGCGCAAGACGTCAGCCAGGTCATGTCACGGATTGCCTCACAGAAGCTCATCCGACCGACCACAACGCAAGGACATATCGGCGACGTCCTCAAAGACAAGATAGTCTATGACGCGGCGACTACGTCTGGCGGTTCAGGTGGACCACTCTTTAATAGAGACGGTAAAGTGATTGGCATAAATTTCGCGGTGTTTAACGGCTTTGGCGGTTCGAATCTTGCGGTTCCGGCCAGATACGCAACCGACCTGCTTAAGTAAGTAAGAGGCGAGGTCTGCTGGCGTGAAGTTGGCGGTCCCCAGCCAGGCAACTTGCCAGCTCGCTGATGGTAAGCCGCCTGAGACAACCAATGCTTGCGACTGCAAGGCTACATCGAGCATCATTTGGATCGAGGTTTCGCTACTAACGGTGGCGCTTTGCGCAGATCATGAGCACAGAAGCGGAACTTCATCGCCAAAACGAGCGGCTTGCCCTGCTCCTGAATCTAACGAGCCGAATCACGTCGAACCTCGATCTTCGGGAACTGCTGCGAACGACTTCAGCGAACATTCGAGATGTTGTGCAAGCCGATGCCGCGGGTGTTGCGTTTTTCGATGAGGGATCGAATAAGAGCCGGATTTATGCTGTCGATTTTCCCGACGCGAAAGGATTCGTTACGGAAGAGCTTGTGGTTACGCCAGGCCACGCCTTCAAACGAGCTTGGGGAAGCTGTCAAGCGGTAATCGTAAACACAAATGATCGTGAGGAACTCGGGCCTGAAATTTACGACTTCGTGATTGCAGAGGGCCTGGACACCCACTGCCTAATACCACTCGTGAGCCACAGTAGACCAGTCGGTCTCCTCATACTCGCACGCAAGGGACAGAATTTATTTACGTCTGAGGACGTCGATTTCCTCACCAGAGCGTCTGGTCAGATAGCAATCGCAATTGAAAACGCTCTGGCGTTCCAAGAGGTGTCTGGATTGGGAGATCGGTTGCAGTTGCTCCTGAATCTGACGACTCGTATCACATCCAGCCTCGACCTGCGGGAGGTCTTGCGTGCGATTGCCTCGAATATACGCGAAGTGATGCATGCTGATGCCGTAACAGTTGGGCTGCCCGATACGGCTTCGGAAAAATTCAGGGTATTTGCTGTGGATTTCCCTCACGGCAAGGGGGTCATCAAGGAAGAGTTGCTCCTGCCGCTAACTTCCGAAGCTAAGAAAGCGATGGATACCTTGAAACCGATAGTCTTTGACCCGCGGGAACGTGACGAACACCCGCCCGAGCCATATGACGTCGCAGCTGCGGAGGACCTAAAGGCTGTTTGCAGTATTCCACTCGTAGATCGCGGCCGGGCTCTCGGGCTTATGTCAATTTTACGCACGACGGAGACTCCATTTGCGCCGGCAGATGTTGATTTTCTAAGCCGGGCATCAGGGCAGATAGCCATCGCCATCGAAAACGCGTTGGCGTTCCGGGAAATTTCCGAACTCAAGGACAAGCTCGCCCAGGAAAAACTCTACCTGGAAGAGGAATTTCGCAGCGAGATGGGTTTCGAGCAGATCATCGGGAACAGCACGGCGCTAAAGCACGTTTTGCAACAGGTGGAAACAGTTGCCACCAGCGATTCTACTGTTCTGTTGCTTGGCGAAACTGG